>Ga0224555_1000172_pt1 | contig 93898 bp, 65 predicted proteins | sample 714S23034metaG_FD_180687 | JGI IMG/M metagenome (GOLD analysis project Ga0224555, IMG submission 180687) | Peat soil microbial communities from Stordalen Mire, Sweden - 717 S2 30-34 | ecosystem: Environmental > Terrestrial > Soil > Wetlands > Peat | place: Sweden: Norrbotten County, Stordalen... | reverse complement strand
CAGTCCTGGGGCAGGAGGTCGGTGAGGAATTCCCACTCCTCTTCGAGTAGATTCACGTGTTTCATGCCGCCAGGTTACCATAATCTCGGACTTGATGGCAATGGTTAAGTTAGCGCCTATGGGGGTTCCCGGTTCCCTTCTGTTCAAGAGGGGGGCGATTTTTGTCCTTCAAGGAGCGCTTCTGTCGAAGCACAGATATGCGATTATGCGGGACCGACCCGTTTCTGGGCAGGGAATGGCTGGAGATCGCCGGTTGCGGCAAGATGAAGACGGCGCGTGGATCGCCAAATCGTTGCTTCTGCCCGGCTGTCATGCACACGGCCGAGACCGGGGCGAGGCCGCCCTTCGTTTTCAACAAGCCGCCAAAGCGCATCGGGAAGCCTTGCTTGAAACCGGCCGTCCCATCCCATCCGCTTTCCGCGACAAGTTCGTTCTCACCGCTTGACCTGTGGGCATATCGTTCATTTAACCGAGCCGCACCGCCGTCTGGCCATCGAGGCGCTTGGACAAATCTATGGGATCGCCCACGGAAACTTGCTGCGGATTGACTTGATAGGCCCAGACTTCAAAATGCGTCAGCTTGGCCTCGCCGTAGATGGTCGCAAACGCGCCGTCCACCGCGTCGGCGCCGTGGGCAACCTTGACGCGGCCAATGCGCGGAATGTTGTAGCGCGGATCAAAGGTGAGCCACTCCTGCCCCAGATAGACTTCGCAATAAGCGTGAAAATCCATGGGCGTGCCCGGGTCCACGTAGCCGATGTCCGGCAGGTGGCCGGTGACGTAGCGGGCGGGCAGATTGAAGGCGCGGCACAGCGCGATGGCCGCATGAGCGAAGTCGCGGCAGACGCCGTGGCGGCGCGCGAGCACTTCCGAGGCGGAGAGGTCGGAACGCCCGGAGCCGAAGCGATATTCAATATTGTTGTGAACCCAATCGCAGATGGCCTGCACGCGCGGCAGGCCGTGGGTGATCTGCCCGAATTGCTGCCACGCAAAATCCAGCAGCTTGTCCGAATCGCAATAGCGGCTGGGCAAGGTGTAGCGCAACCATTCAAAAGGCAGTTGTCCCACCGGCTGAATCTGGCCCACGACTTCCCGGCTGTCGGGCAGGGAGGAAACGGCCACCAGGGCATCGTGCCGAATTTCGTTGAGGCCCGGCATGAACATCGAGCGATAGGTGATGTTGCCGTGGCTGTCCTGGAACTCATAGGAGGGCAGACCGATGCCGAAGGAAAGTTTTTCCTGCATGACCAGCACGCGGCCTTCCAGCCGGGGCTTGAGCACGAAGAGCACGGGCGTCGGCACGGTCGTTTCGTAGGCCAGCTTGCAGCCGACGCGAACCGTAAGATTCAAAGGCGTCCATTTCATATCATTAATTGCGTCAAGGATTCGATCTCTCCCTCAGAGGATGACGGTTCCTCCCAGGTGAGCAAGCCCTTATGATCAAAATTAAAATGCCAGACCCGGCCGCCCAGGGCCTCGGCGGTCTGGACGCATTGCTTGCGGCAGTCGGATTTCATGTGGACGAAGATGAAGCCGCCGCCACCCGCGCCGCAGGTTTTGCCGCCGTGAATGAAGGGCCCCAACGCGGAGAAGAATTGCCGGAGCCGGTCGCTGTCGCAACTGGGATGGAGCGAATAATGATTGACTCTGGAGAGGTTCAAACAATCAATGTACCCGGCAAGGTCGCCCGAGCGCAAAGCCGCCGCCATGCGTTGCGCCGCCGCCTTGAGCGCATCCATCGCCTGGATGGTGGGCGAGTTCGGCTGGTAATACGACTTTTTGATGTCGGCGTGGATGGAGCCGGAAAGGTGCGGCTGGCCCGTGTAAATAAGAAGGGAATCGCGCTCCAGCCGGGCCAGCACGGGCTGCGGAACACGCAACCGCCGGCAGACGCAACCGCCGCCCTTGTGATAGGTGATCAGTTTCACGCCGCCGATGGCGGAGCCGAAGCTGTCCTGGTTGCCTCCGCTGTGGCCCAGGTCCGTGCGTTCAATTTCATTGGCCAGCAAGGCGAGGTCGCCCTTGGGCATGGAGACGCCCAAGGCGCGGTTGATCGCGCCCACCAGGGCCACCCCCATCGCGCCGCTGCCGCCCAAGCCGGTGCGTTCCGGGATGTCGGATTGCGTGACGACCAGACAGCCTCGTTCCGGCCCGACGAGTCGTTTGACAAACGCCTTCAGAAAATCCAGATGGCCGTCGAATTCCAGCGACTTGGCCGAGGCCGCGCGAACCCCTTTTTTCAAGTCGTGCGAATAAATCAGCACGCCGCGCTCCTTGGGCCGCCACTGGAAGCTGGCGTAAGAATACTGCGCCACGGTGAAATTGACCACCGCGCCGCCGTAATCCACGCAATAGGGCTGCTGATTTTGATGGCGTGCGCCCCGCGGCGGATTTGCGCCACGGCCAGCGCGACCGACCATTGGGTGGTTTTGGCCAGCAGACGGTGCGATGCTTCGGGATGATCCAGCGTGGCCATCAGACCGTCTTCCATGCCCAGCAAATTCAAGAAATGGTCGAAGGGCGCCCGCACCTCGCCATGCACCGAGTAATTGGCCCCGGCTTTGGCCACGACCCGATCCAACAGGCCGAAGACGTGGTCGGGAATTTCTTCCGCCGCGCAATAATCAAACGTCGCCTTGCTGGCCTGAAAGGCGCGAAACGACGCCGGCGCCCAGGCCAAAGGATGGTCGAAGTCAATCGAAGCCAGCGTCGGGTACTGAAAACCCGGCGGCTTCTTGTAGTAAGCGTCGTCGTCCCGCGTGCATTCGATACGCGCGCCATCCCGCAAATACAGCGTGGGAACCTCGGCGTCAAAATCCGCCCGCGCCACCATGTCCATCAGACCCTGCACGCGCCCGGGTTTGTGGCACAGGATGCCATCGAAATCGTACAGCGCCCTCATGCGCAGGAGGCAATCGGCCCAGACGTCGTCGCTGAGGAAGTACTCAATGGGATGGACTTTGGTATTGAGAATGACGTGGCCGTTGGCCATCTGGCACATGACCGGGATGGCGGGGGGCCGTTCCCGCGCCATCGCCTGGCGGACAAGTTCCTTTGGCGTGGGCATAAGTCGCCCGCACTTTAGCAGCGTTGGGACGAATCGTCTCGCAAAAAATTGGGAACTTATTGAACCCGATTAGTGATGATCGCCCGTATCGTTTTCAAAACCCAATCGTTCAATGCAGGCATGTCCATTCCCGAAGATTCCCTGGCTGTCTCGTGCAGTTGTCAATCCTTGGATCTCGTTTACGGTTCGTCCTGTTTACGTCCATGTTATCTTTCCAGTAATTTTTTGAGTGCCAGAGCAAACGCGGAGTATTACGCGATTGTTCCCCCTACTCCGGTTCCGCGCTGCCTTCCAGGATCAATCCCTTGGTGGAGGGGAATTGCTGGTAGAACAGGGCCAGGGCGTCGCGCAGATGCTTGGCGTAACGGAAGTGCGCCCCCAATCCAGTGCGCAATTCGGCCTCGTAAATGAATTTGTCCGCCGTCGTCACGTGCTCGAAGGGATACTCCGTTCCCAAAAGTGTCCAATAAACATAAGTGGGGTCGGCCTCGCGCAGACGCCGGGAAGCGCTTTCGCAAGCGCGCCGGCCAACTGCGGCCAATCGCTCCAAGGCTGTTCGCTTTTCCTGGTTCGCAGCCGGGATTTGGTCGGCGGCAAAGTAGAATCCCTTGGGAACTTGCGGGCAGTATTTGCTCCCGGTGCGGTGCCGGTTCAAATCCCGGATTTCAGCGAAGCCGATGGCGGACCAGCCAAACCGCACACTCGTCCGCTGCAAGCTGGACCCGATAGGAGAGTAACGGTTGGCGTGATAAGCGAGGTCGCGGGCCAGTTCCTCCGCCGTGATTCCCGCCGGCGGCATGACCGCCAGCGAAGGCAGGGCGCCGGCGTCGCGCGCGCCCGGAACCGGCGCGCGGGCGAGTTGAACCAGCTTTTCAAATTCGGCGGCGATGGCTTGCCGCACCGGCTCCGTGTCACGGGCGTGCTTGAGCATGCGCGGGGCGGGCAAGGCCAGTTCGGCATGGATCGCCCCGCCCAGTTGCCGCGCCTCCGGCAACGGGTGCGAGAGCAGAAACTGGCAGAGGTTGACCCAGCCGCGGGCGGACATGAGCAGCATCACGTTGGTCGCGGCGGCCACCGGCAGGAAATACCGCGCGCGGTCAAAGGCGTAATTGCGCTTCAGGCGCATGACCTTTTTGCGCGCGGTCTCGGAGGGGTCGTCCAGCAGCGACTGCGGAATGCCCATCAGGCCCGGCTGCGCAGCCGCCAGATCCTCCCAGATGGCCACCGAGGATTGATAGGCCCGGAAACATTCCGCCATCAACTCCCGCCATGCGGCGGCTTCCGCCAAGCCCAGCGTTTCCGGCGCGATCAGGCCATCCACGGCAATTTTGATGTAACGGGTCGAGGATTCCTGGCCGCCGGCCGTCGGGCAGAGCGTCCATAAATAATAGGCCAGCCAGATGGAAATGCCGTCCATGAACATGGCCACCGGCACCATGTCGGCAATGGATTGGTGGCCGTAATCCACCATGCGAAAAATCGCATCCACGGATTTTTCCAAATGGAGCGGGTCTATTTTGGAGAGGATGGCCTGCAATCCCTCGTTGTTCCTGGAATAACGGGCCCCGCAGGCGGCCAGTAGTTCGGGCGTCAAGGCGGGGCGGCCGGCCTGCTGGGAAGCCTGGCTGGGACAAATGGCGGCCTGGGTGACGTTCATGGCGCTAATGGCTTGGCGGGTTGGTCGCGGTTCAATTTGATCATTCCATTCTTCCGCGCGATGTCATCCAGAACAACGGAAATCAAGCGTTGCAAATCGCGCCGGTTGCCATTGACGTACCAGAGGAAAGCCGGGACCGTCAAGACCAGAAACCAAATCTGCCACAGCATCGGCCAGACGAACCCGATGACGACCAGTTCAAAACCCAGCATCGAGCAGAGAGCGACTTTGGCGAAGAGCGACCAGCCGGTGCGCAAGCGGCAGCGCACCATCTGTCTGCCCTTGGCATGCGGCTCGACCACCGTCGCCAATTGCAGATGGCACCAGCGGCTGCCCAGAATCTCCACGTCAAAATCGCTCCAGCCGGTGTCGGGTTTGGTTTCCCAGCCTTCCCGGTCCAATCGTTCCAGGATGCGGTGGACGAAATCGAGGCGGTCCGTCGCGGTGTCAGACCAGTACTCCACTTGCTCGATGGCCGCCGGACGGTCCTGCCTGGAAAGCGACGCCAGGGATTCCACCGCCTTTTTTGGGGTGGGACCGAAGTCGAGGCGGCCTTGATAGCGCGCCCAGCCGCGGACGATGGGTTGCAGAAAAAAGAGCAGGGCCACCATGGGCCGCGACCAAAAGCGGCGCTTGTTGCGCGGCAAGTCGGCCTGCGCCCCGGCCACGGCGCAGACGCCCAAGGACAATCCGATGCTGGCCAGCGCCAGCGGCAACAGCGCCGGGAAGGGGACCGAGAGCGCCAGCAGGGGCAAATTCACCAGGACGTGATACTCCAGGCTGGTGCAGAGCATCAGCGCCACGGCCGGCTCGGCGCGGTACACGCTTTGAAAGAAGCCCGTGCCAAACAACCCGTGATAAATAATGGGCGGCCGGATGGTCAGTCCGAATTTGGAGGCGGTGTAGATGCGCCCCTGCCACACGCTGCCGCCAATGGTATTAAAGTATTCCGGGTGCCGCCGCACCAGCATGGCTTCCGCTTCGCCGTAGCCGCTTTGCTGAAGCAAATAGGCTCCCACCGTCGAGCGCCGGTAATGCCAGACAAAAGCCGCCGGGCTGAAGCCGATGCGATAGCCCCGCTCCTGCAAACGCCAGCACATATCCACGTCGTCGCCCGCCCGATGGAAAATGGGATCAAAGCCGCCCACCTCAGCCAAAGCCCACTTATAAAAGGCCATGTTGCAGCCGGGAATGTGTTCGGCCTGGCGGTCCGTCAGCATGACGTGGGCCGGGCCGCCGGGCGACACCATCACCGCCGCCGCCACCGCCGAATCATCCGGCGGCAGGAAATTATGCCCGCCCACCCCCACAAAGGCGCTCTTCAAAAGGTCGCTCACCAAATAATACAGCCAATCCTCGTCCGCCCGGCAATCCGCGTCCGTAAACGCCACCACTTCGCCGTCCCCGGCAAAAAGGCCCGCGTTGCGCGCCACCGAAAGGCCCTGATGCGACTGGCTCAGAGTGTGGAAGTTTTTGTAGAGCGAAGCCACTTGCGGCGTGATGTCCGTCGAGCCGTCATCCACCACGATGACCTCGTAGAAGGGATAGTTGAGGTGAAGGAGGGAATCCAGACACGGCTGCAAGGTGCGCCCGCCGTTGTAGCAGGCGAGGACGACCGAAACCTTGGGGTAGCGTTGCAGCGGGAAGTAGGGCGCCTGCTCAAATTTCCGCCGCACCGCCTCGAAGGCCGGCTTGGGTTCGCGCCCGCTTTTTGTCAAACCAAAATTCCAATCCGGCACGTCGCGTCCGTCCTTGTGCCATTCATCCGTCAAGCTGAAGACGACCGCGCCCGCCAGACCGGCGCGAAAGGCCGATTCGATCTGCCAGCCCAGGGTTTCCGCTTGCTGGCTCTCGCCTTCGCGCACGCTGTCCAGGCCGATTTCCCCCAGCATGAGCGGCTTGGATTCGGCCAGCATCTGCAAGCGGGCCAGGTAATTCTCGAAGGGCCGCTGCTGGTGCAGATAGACGTTGAAACAGAGAAAGTCGAAATTATGCGGGCTAAGGAACTCGGTGGGCGGATAATTGCCGAAGGTGCAAAGGCACTCGGCATCCACCTCTTTGGCCACGTCGGCCAATTCGTCCAGAAAATCCTCCACCGCCCCCGCCCCGCTCCAGCGGACGATGTCCGGCGGCAGCTCATTGGCCACGCTGTAGGCGAAGACGGCCGGATGGCGGGCGCATCGTTGCACGGCCCCGCGCACCGCGTCGCGCGCCTGCTGCTGGAAGACCGCTGAATCCAGAAAGCAGAGGTGTTTGCTCCAGGGCACGTCAATGAGCAGCTTTAGGCCGTATTGCTGCGCCAGGTCCAGCAGCCAGCGCGGCGGCACGTGATAGACGCGCAACACGTTGGCGCCCAGGCGGCGCGCCAGCTCAAAATCCCGTTCCGTTTCCAGTCGTTCCGGGAACGGCTGGCCGCCGGAGCCGGGTCGAAAAGGCCCGTAGGTGACGCCTTTGGGATAAAACTTCGCCGCGCCCAGGCGGAAAAACTTCCCGCTCACGGTGGGGCGGGGCTGGGAGGCAAGTGTCTGTGGGGTCGTCATGGGCGTTGGGTGGGTGGAGGCGTCCGCGCCGCGGCCGGCCATGGCGCGAGCGACGCGGGCGGTCAAACAGGGTCCTCCTCCGTGAGCGGCGACTGCTCCGGGCCGCTGGCAAGGCGCGCAAAACCAAAACCAAAACCTTTCATCATTCTTTTGACGGGCCGGAGTCTGGCCCACTTCACGCCTTTCGTCAAATCGCAAGCGACATCGCAAGCGGCTGAGTTTGCCCAACCCCGCCAAAAAACAAACACATAAGGAAGTCATGTCACTTATAGGATTCAGGCCGATTTTCGACGATTCCGGGCGCGGCTTGGATTGCGCTTTGCCGGAACTCGATTAAGTTGCCTCTGGTATATGGAAAAGCGATTTTTCAACGGTCCCACTTCGCCGGAAGAGTTTCAACGCCAGTTGCAGGAGTTTATGCGCCAACATCTGGCCAGTGCCGCGCCGGCCAAACCCGACCCGTCCGGCGCGCCGGAAAATTCCGGGGAGCCGGCGGACGGGAAGGATTTTTCCTTCGACAAGAAGCCGCGCGAGGTCAAGGCTTACCTGGACCGGTTCGTGATCCAACAGGAGGAGGCCAAGAAGGTCCTGAGCGTGGCCTTGTGCGACCACTACCATTACGTGCGCCTGGCCCGGGAAGGACGGAGCCAGCCCAATTACGCCAAGCAAAACGTCATTCTCCTCGGTCCCACCGGCGTGGGCAAAACCTACCTCATCCGCAACGCGGCCGACCTTATCGGCGTGCCCTTTGTCAAGGCGGACGCCACCAAATTCTCCGAAACCGGCTACGTGGGCGCGGACGTGGAGGACTTGGTGCGCGAATTGCTCCGGCGCGCGGACAACGACCTTGAAAAGGCCCAATACGGCATCATTTACATTGACGAGATTGACAAGATCGCCGCCGCCTCCAACGGGACCGGGCGGGACGTCAGCGGGCGGGGCGTGCAGACCAATCTGCTCAAGCTGATGGAGGAGACGGAGGTGCAGGCCCGTTCGCCCAACGACATCAGCGGCCAAATCCAGGCCATGATGGATTTCAGCCAGCGCGGCAAAAAAAACCCGGCCAGCATCAATACGCGGCATATTTTGTTTATTGTCAGCGGCGCCTTCGACGGCCTGGAAAAGATTGTCAAGAAACGTTTGCGGGAGGCTTCCATCGGCTTCGCCGCCCCCGCCGGCAAAAGGGTGGCGGAGGACTCCGCCTTGGACCACAGCCAGACCCGCGATTTCATCGAGTTTGGATTCGAGCCGGAATTCATCGGGCGCCTGCCGGTGCGGGTGATCTGCCAGCCGCTGACGGTGGACGATCTGTTCACCATTCTCAAATCGTCCGAGGGCAGCATCATCCGGCAATACGAACAGAGCTTCGCCGCCTATGGCATCGAAGTGCTCTTCCGCGACGACGGCCTGCGGCGCATCGCGGAGCTGGCGGGCGAGGAAACCACCGGCGCGCGCGGATTGATGACCGTGTGCGAACGGGTGTTCCGCGATTTCAAATTCGAGCTGCCTTCGACGCTGGTGCGGCGCTTTGTCGTCACGCGCGAATTGGTGGATGCCCCCGCCGTCGAATTGCAGAAGCTGCTGGCCGAGCACCAAAAAGAGGAGCGGGTGGTGGCGCGGCAATTGGCGCATGATTTTGCGGCCCGTTTCGGCGAGAGTTTTCAATTGAACATCCGTTTCACCGAGGCCGCCGCCGACCGTTTGGTGGCGCTGGCGCTGGAGCAATCAACCCCGGTGCGGGACCTGTGCCACGCGCGCTTCAAGGACTACCAATTCGGCCTCAAGCTCATCGCGCAGAACACCGGCCGGCAGGAATTTGTGATTGACCAGGACGCCGTCGAGGCGCCCGACAAAGTGCTCAGCGACTGGGTGGTCAAGAGCTACCGGCCGCAGTAAAACAGGATCAAATTAAAACGACCTGTGTTCCTTTTCGTTTGACATGAAAGCAGCGGCCCGATTCAGCCTGGTGCTGGTGACCGCGCCGGACTTGAAAACGGCGCGCCGCCTGGCCCGCGCCGCCTTGCGGAAACGCCTGGCCGCGTGCGCCAATTTAATTCCCGGCCTGGAGTCGCATTATTGGTGGCGCGGCAAAATCGAATCGAGCCGCGAAGTGTTGCTGCTGTTCAAGACGCGCGCCAGCCGCCTGCGAAAATTGGAACGGCTCATCCTGGCCGAACACCCGTACGACACGCCGGAGTTCGTCGCCTTCCGGTTGACCACGGGAACAGAGCGGTATCTCGCCTGGCTGGAACGGGAAACCGAGCCGGTTTAATGATGGCAGCCGCAGTCTTCGCCGCAGGAACTTTCCTGCAAATCCTCTTCGGTGGGAACACGGCCCAGTTCAAACGTCTTGGCGACGTATTGCTGCACGCCCTGCTGTAATTCGTGCAATTCCTCCTGGGCGTCCATGAATCCTTTGGCCACCGGATTGCTCAGGAAGGCGTCGCGCTCGTCATCGAAGGCGGCGACTTCGCGGCCATCCAGCGGGAGGCCCTGATGATGGCGTTCGTGGAGGGCCTGGCCTTTCTCGCTCAAGCTCTGGTATTGCTGCCGCGCATCGGCATCGGCCATGAACGATTCGACACGCCGGCGGATGCTTTGAAACTGGGGTTGCTGGACAATAGTCTCGCACAACTCCACAGTCTTCCGGCGCACGGCGTCCTCCATCTGGGTATTGGTCTGCATAAATTCCGGGGAATATGCGGGCAAAAGCGGCAGGGCGCAAGTTTTCTTGATTTTTTCAACTCCCAAGTCGCCAACGGCCCCGCCCGCCCTTATGCTGGCGGGCATGAATTTGTTGCCGTTTGAACCGCAGCCGCCCTACCGGGCGCGCGCGTTTGTGCCGGAGTCCGCGGACCTGGAGGATTGGCGCCAGGTCCAGCCTTTGTTTGACAAGCTCGAAAGCGCCGCCGCCGCGGCCCGCTCGCCGGCGGAGTTGGAACGGTGGCTGCTGCAGGGCGGGGAACTGTCGGCCGCCCTGGATGAGGAATCCACCCGGCGCTACATCGCCATGACCTGCCACACCGACAACGCGGAGGCGGAGCGCGCCTACCTGCATTTCGTGGAGGAGGTGGATCCGCGAGCCAAGCCGCGGCAGTTCGAGCTGGCGCGGCTGTTCCTGCGGCATCCGGCGCGGGCGGGGCTGGCGCGGGAGCGGTATTTTGTGTTTGATAGAAGCGCGCAGGCGCAGGTGGACCTGTTCCGCCCGGAAAATGTGCCGCTGGAAACCGAGGAGGCCAAACTCTCGCAGCAGTACCAGAAGTTGATGGGGTCGCTGACGGTCCATTTCCGGGGCGAGGAACGGACGCTGGCGCAAATGGGCCGTCCCCTGGAGGAAACCGACCGCCCGCTGCGGCAGGAGGCATGGGAATTGACCGCCCAGCGGCGGTTGCAGGAGGCGGAGCGCATGGAGGACCTGTTCGAGCAGTTGCTCAAACTGCGGGAACAAATCGCCGCCAACGCCGGTTTTCCCAATTATTTGCAATACGCCTTCAAGGCGTTGCGCCGCTTCGATTACACGCCGGAGGATTGCCGCCGGTTTCACGAGGCCATTGAGAAGGAAGTCATGCCCGTGCTGCGGGCGTTGCAGACGCGGCGGCGCGAAAAACTGGGCCTGGACAGGCTGCGGCCCTGGGACCTTGCGGTGGACCCCTCCAACCAGCCGCCGTTGCGTCCCTTCGACAAAGTGGAAAGCCTGGTGGCCGGAGCGCAGGATATTTTCAACCAACTGGACGCCGGGCTGGGGCGGGATTTTGGCCTGATGCGCGGGAAGCATTTGCTCGATTTGGAAAACCGCAAGGGCAAGGCTCCCGGCGGCTACCAATCCACGCTGGCGGAAGCGCGTCTGCCGTTCATTTTTATGAACGCCGTGGGCATGCAACGCGACGTGGAGACGATCCTGCACGAGGCCGGCCACGCCTTCCACGCGCTGGCGGCGCGGGAGGATGATTTTTACCCCTACCGCGGCGCGCCCATTGAATTCTGCGAAGTGGCCTCCATGAGCATGGAGTTGCTGGGCCACGAATTCCTGGAAAAATTTTACCCGGCCGGCGACGCGCGGCGGGCGCGGCGCAAACACCTGGAGGGCATCGTGGATATTTTTCCCTGGATCGCGACGGTGGATGCGTTTCAGCATTGGGTCTATTCGCATCCCGGCCATGCGCGGGCCGAGCGGCAACGGGCGTGGCTGGAATTGATGGACCGCTTCGGCGGCGAGGTGGATTGGAGCGGGCAGGAGCAGGCGCGCGGGGCTCTGTGGCACCGGCAATTGCACATTTTTCTGTATCCGTTTTATTACGTGGAATACGGCCTCGCCCAACTCGGGGCCTTGCAGGTCTGGCGCAACGCCAGGCGGGACAAAGCGGGCGCCCTGGCGGCCTATCGCCGGGGTTTGGCGCTGGGCGGGTCGCGTCCGTTGCCCGAATTGTTTGAGGCGGCGGGTTGCCGGTTCGATTTCAGCCGCCAAACCGTGCGGCCCCTGGTGGAAATGATCCAGAGTGAACTGGCCGGTTTGGAGGCCTAAGCCGCCCGCGGCCAGCCCTGAAAAACTGATGTCCAAGATGTTGAAATCGTCGGGAGGGATCGGAGCAGCCACGATGGCCAGCCGCGTGCTGGGGCTGGTGCGCGACCAGTCCTTTGCGGCCTTCATGGGCACGCACGGGGTGGCGGCGGCCTTCAACTACGCCTTCATGGTGCCCAACCTGTTCCGCCGCCTGCTGGGGGAGGGGGCGCTGACGGCCGCGTTCATTCCGATTTTCAAGGCCAAGGAAAAAAACGAGGGTGAAACCTCCATGTGGCAGGCCGCCAACGCGGTGATTTCCGGGCTGCTGGTCGTGGCGCCGGCCATGGTCCTGTATGCCATGCTGGTCATTTCCCTGCTGCTCCTTGGCGGAGGCTGGGATCCCGACACCCGCCTGATGTTCCAACTCATGCGGCTGATGTTTCCTTACATGATGCTGGCCTGCGTGGGGGCGATTTTCATGGGCATCCTCAACGCCCGCGGCCACTTCTTCATTCCAGCGCTCAGCCCCATGATTTTGAACGTGGTGCTCATCGCCTCGGTGTGGCTGGTGGCGCCGCACTTTGGGCAGACGATCCGCACGCGGGTCTTTGCCCTGGCCCTTGGCGTGCTGGCGGCGGGGGTGGCCCAGGCCTTTTTCCAGATGCCTTCCATGCGCTCCGAGGGTTTCCGTTACCACTGGGTTTCGCCCTGGCGCGACCCAACCACGCGCCAAGTGGTGACGCAAATGATCCCCAGCGCCGTGGGCGTGGCGGCTTTCCAACTCAACGTCCTGCTGACGCAAACGCTGGCCTTCGGCCAAAGCAAGGACATCGTGGCCGAGTTTTTTTACGCGGTCCGGCTGATGGAGTTGCCGCAGGGCGTGTTCGGGTTGTCGCTGGCCACTTATCTCCTGCCCACGCTGTCGGCGCTGGCGGTGGAAAAAAACTTCCCCCAATTCCGCGTGAACTTGCGGCAGGGCGTCAGCCACTTGATTTTCGTCAATTTGCTTTCGGCGGTCCTGTTGTTCACCCTGGCGGAGCCGATCATCCGCCTGCTCTTTGAACGCGGGAAATTTGACGCCACCTCCACCAACCACGTCAGTTTTGGCTTGGTCTGCCTGGCGCCGGGGCTGATCTCCTTCTCGCTGGTCAATATTCTGGCCCGCGCTTTTTACGCGCTCAACGACATCAAGACTCCGATGCGCATCAGCGTTTTTTGTCTCACGATCAATTTGGTGTTCACGGGCTTCTTCCTGTATGGGGCCAAATTAGGGGCCGGCGCGCTGGGCGTGGCCAACACGCTGAGTTCCTTTTTCAACCTGGGTCTGCTCTTGTTCGCGTTGCGCAAGAAACTCAGATCGCTCGACATGGGACCCTGCGCGGCGCAATTGCCGCGCCTGGCGGCGGCCGGGCTGGCGGCCGGGCTGCTGGCTTGGACCCTGCGCTGGTTTTGGCAGAAGCATTTGGGTCACGCCACTTTGCCGCTGAAACTGGGCGAAGTCTTTTTGCCCATGACCGCCGCCACCGCCCTTTATTTCGCGCTGAGTTGGCGGATGCGCATCAGCTCCGCGCGCGAGATCATCGGGTTGGTCGCGGCGCGCGTCCGTCCGGCAAAAGATCGCCAGCCCTGACGGGCATTCGTGGGCCGAAATTAGGGTCTTGATTCTCTGGCCACGTTGTGCCACAATGTGGCTATATGAACCGCCATCACATAACTCTTTCGGCGCCGGTCAGCAAAGCATTGCGCACCCAGGTGAAGAGTGGACGTTACAAGGACTTTTCCGCTGCCATTCAGGATGCCGCCTGGCATTTTTTTATCCAACAACCAACGATCTTCGAGGAATATGGGGTCAAGCCTGAGGAGGTGGAGGCGGCTGCCGCGCGCGATCTGGAGGAAATCCGGCGTGACCGCAAAGCCGGAAAATTGAAAGCCTGGAAGCCGTGATTTACTCGCGTCCGCGTTATGAGCGGGCTTTGCGCAAGCTGACCATTTCCCAGCAAGCTGTGGTGGTTGCCGCTGTGGCCCGTTTGGAATCGGCGTTCGGCAAGCCACACGAACATATCGGCCTTGGATTGCGGCTGTTCGGACGTTACTTCGAGTTGCGCGCTGGTCTGGGGTTGCGTGTCTTGTTTTTGAATGAAAAAAGCGACTTCTTCCTTTGCTTCGTCGGCAACCACGACGAGGTGAGCGCCTTTATCAAGCAATCCAATTAAGTTCTTTTGAACGTCTTATTTGGGCGGAGCGGGTTCGGCTTCGCCGTTGACTTCGTCCTTTTCCTCGCTGATGACCGGGGCGATGGCTTGCAGTTTGTCGGAGGCTTCCAATTCAATTAACTTGACGCCCTGGGTGTTGCGGCCGGCTTCGCGAATGTCGCTCACGCGCGTGCGCACCATCTGGCCGGTGACGGTGATCAACATGATTTCGTCGGCGTCCTTGACCGTGAGCGCGCCAACAACTTTGCCGGTGCGGTCGGTCGTCTTCATGGTGATGATGCCCTTGCCGGCGCGGGATTGAAGGCGGTATTCGGAGAAATCGGTGCGCTTGCCAATGCCGTGCTCGCCCGCCACCAATAAAGTCGCGTCGGGCACCACCACGGCCAGGGCCACGACGGCGTCGGATGCTTCCAGGCTGATGCCGCGCACGCCGCCAGCCGGCCGGCCCATGTCGCGCACGTTCTCCTCGGAAAACCGGATGCTCTGGCCTTCGCTGGTGATCAGGATGACCTCGTCGTGCCCGCCCGTCAGCTTGACATCTATCAGCGTGTCGCCGGTTTCAATGCCGATGGCAATGATGCCGCCTTTGCGGACATTGGCGAATTCGGCCAGGCTCGTTTTTTTGACTGTCCCCAGCCGGGTGGCGAAGAAAATGAAGTCCGGCTGTTCCCAGGTAATGTCCTCCTTGTTGGGGCCGGTTTTGGAAATGATGCGGATGAGGGCGGCGATGCTTTCGTCGGCCTTCAATTCCAGCAGGTTGGCGATGCTGCGGCCCTTGGCGGCGCGGCCCATGTCGGGCACCTCGTGGACGCGCTCGACGTAGGCGCGCCCGGTGTTGGTGAAGAACATGAGGTAATCGTGCGTGCTGGCGGTGAACAGGTGCTCGATGAAATCTTCGGACTCGCCCGGGGCGGCGGCGGAGGTTTCGCCGGTGGCCATGCCGATGACGCCCTTGCCGCCGCGGCGCTGGGCGCGATAGGAGCTGACGTTGGTGCGCTTGATCAGGCCGGCATGGGTGATGGTGATGATGACGCCTTCGTTGGCGATCAGGTCTTCGATGGCGATTTCGCCTTCCTCGGGCGCCAATTCCGTCAGGCGCGGTGTGGCGAACTTTTGCTTGATGACCTGCAATTCCGCCTTGATGAGGGCAAAGACGCGCGCCTCTTTGGCCAGAATGTCCAGCAAATCCTTGATGCGCTCGAGCAATTGCGCGTATTCGGCGCGGACTTTGCCCGCTTCCAGGCCAGTCAAACGATAAAGCTGCAATTCGAGGATGGCGTCGGCCTGGGCTTCGCTGAAGGAATAGCGGCCGCTGATCAGGCGGTCCTCGTTGCGGATAATCAGGCCGATGCGCTCGACTTGCTGGCGGGTGAAATCGAAGGCCAGCAGCTTGATGCGGGCCTCTTCCCGGTTGTTGGATTGGCGGATGATACGGATAAACTCATCGAGGTTGGCCAGGGCGATAAGATAGGCTTCGAGGGTTTCCGCGCGTTCCTCCGCCTTGCGCAATTCAAAGCGGGTACGGCGGATGACGACCTCGCGCCGGTGCTCGATGTAGCACTGGATGAGGTCCTTGAGGCCCAGGGTCTTGGGGCGGCCATGATCAATGACCACGGCGTTGACGGCGAAACTGGTTTCCAGCACCGTGTGCTCGTAAAGGTTGTTAATGACCACCTTGGGCAGGGCGTCCCGCTTGATTTCGATGACGACGCGCGTGTTCTCGTCCGATTCGTCGCGCACGGCGGTGATGTCCGGCAGCACTTTTTCGTTGACAAGCTCGGCGATGCGCTCGACCAGCAGGGCGCGGTTGACATTGTAGGGAATGGCGGTGATGACAATGTGTTCGCGCCCGCCCTTGATTTCCTCCAGGCCGACCTGGCCGCGGATTTTGACCGTGCCGCGTCCGGTTTGGAAGTACTGCTTGATGCCGGCCAGGCCGCAGATGGTGCAGCCGGTGGGGAAATCCGGCCCCTTGATGTGCTGCATCAATTGCTCCACGGTAATGTCCGCGTTGTCAATTTGGGCGCAGATGCCATCCACGACTTCGCCCAGATTGTGCGGGGCCATGTTGGTGGCCATGCCCACGGCGATGCCAGTGCCGCCGTTGACCAGGAGGTTGGGAAAGGCGGCGGGGAAAACGGTCGGCTCGGTCAGGCGCTCGTCGTAATTGGGGACAAAATCAACGGTGTCCTTCTCCATGTCCTCCATCAAGGCGGCGCCCAGATGGGTCATGCGCGCCTCGGTGTAGCGCATGGCGGCGGGGGGATCGCCTTCGACGGACCCGAAATTGCCCTGGCCGTCCACCAGGGTTTCGCGCATGGCCCACGGTTGGGCCATGTGGACCAGCGTCGGGTAAATGACGGCCTCGCCGTGGGGATGGAAATCGCCGCTGGTGTCGCCGCAGATTTTGGCGCATTTGTAATGCTTGCGGCCGGGATAGAGATTGAGGCGCTGCATGGCGTACAAGATGCGGCGCTGGGAGGGCTTGAGGCCGTCCCGCACGTCCGGCAGGGCGCGGGAAATAATGACCGACATCGAGTAATCGAGAAAGGAATTCTTGATTTCGTCGGCGACGTTGATCTTCTGGACTTTTTCGTTGGCGGCGTAAAGGGGCGCGGCGCCGGGCGGCGGCGGAATCGCCGATTCACCGGGTTTGTTTTGTTCGTTATTTTCAGGCATGGGAACTAAAAGTATGGAGTCCCGCCTTTAGGCGGCTGGTTTTTGCTGGTTTCTTCGGGAGGCATAAAGAGGAGCGGCGCCCGGAAGGCCCTGGTTCGCCTTGGGATCTTGCGGTGGTTTAGGATCTTTGGCTTCGGCCATAGTGTGCTACTTCTTTGGCGGGGGAGTTTCGTTTAAAACAAGCTGTTCTTGCGAGCGCAATTCATTGATGCGGTGGCCAAGCTGCGCGGCACGCGCCAGCAGGCGTTCCTCATAGGGGCCGGTTTTGTCGCCAGGAATTAGTTTGACCTCATCCTCTTCCTCAATCACGTAATACGTGCCGCAACGGCGCGCACGGCGGATGGCGTCCACTGCTGCAAGCTGCAAAGCCCGCTCGGCTTCCAGATCTTCAATGTCCATTTCCGATTCGTCGATTTCGATGACTTCGAATTTCATAAAACATGTGCCTCTCGAATGATTTTTTCCCATGCTTTTCGATCCCTAGTGACGAGCCTGTTGCCTTCTCCCACCGCCAGCAAGCGCGGCGTTAGTTGATCATTGGCAAACAATTTCCAACTGTCGCAAAGCGGCCGATAGATCGCAAAAAAATTCTCGATGGTCTTAAAAAATCGTCGTTGCGATACATCCGAGTCGATTTGGTGGCCTCCCTCCTGCACCCGCTGTCGAATTCGTTCCAAAGTCGTATCCACTTTTCGCACCCACAAAAAATAGCACTTAATCGTACATCCGGCATCCTTGGCCGATTGCAACCACCTGACGGCCGTTCTTCCACTCATGGTCGTTTCCCATGTAAACGATGTTCCGCTTTCGATTAAATGGCGAATTCGTGCAAGCGCAATGCGCCCGGCTTCCATCGCGGCCTTCTCAGGCGCGAAGGGAGAAATCCCTCGGGCTATTAAGTCAGCATTCACAAATTCCAGTTCTTTAATGACGTCCGGCAGATAGCGGTCTGCATAAGTTGTCTTTCCTACTCCGTTCGGGCCTGCAAGGATGTAAATGGTAGGCATGGCCCTCGTTACACATCCAGGTTCCGCACATTCAGCGCGTTGTCCTCGATGAATTGGCGGCGCGGCTCCACTTCGTCACCCATCAATTTGGTGAACATTTCCTCGGCTTCGACGACGTTGGTCATGTCAATGCGAAGGAGTTTGCGATTGGCGGGATTCATGGTGGTTTCAAACAATTCCTTGGCGTTCATTTCGCCCAGGCCCTTGAAGCGCTTGATCTGGATGCCGCGCTTGCCAGCCTCCTTGACGCCCACCAGGATTTCGGCGATGGAAAAGAGGGGCTTGACCGTGGCGCGGTCGCCTTCGCCCTCCACCAATTCAAAAAGGGGATGGTCCTGCGCGGCGTAATGTTCGACGTTCAACCCCCTCTGGCCCAGCTTGTCCAGCAATTCCGAGACCGCCTTGGTCTCATGCAGTTCGACGTGCCGCGCGCGGCGGGTGTTGCCGTTGCGGCCGGTTTTGTCGCTCTTTTCCAGCAAGGTGGTGTCGGACTCCTCGCCGAAGAGTTTCAAGTCGGGATTGTCGGCGTCAAATTTGCCCAATTCCTCCTCCGTGTGAAAGTAATGGACCGTTTCGTCGTTGCCGTCGCGCACCTTGACCAGGTGGCGCGGCAGTTCGCGCGTCGTTTTGTGGCGATGCTCGATGTAATCGCCGAATTCGCCGCCGTGCTGGCGGAGGGCCTGCACGTATTTGTCCAGGGATTCCAGCAAGGCCAGGATTTCGGCCAGTTGCTTTTCCGACATTTCGTGCCCGGTGGCAAGGTCGCGCAGGCGGACGTCCTCCGTGCCAAGCTGAATGAGGATTTTGTTCATTTGCACGTCGCCATCCACGTATTCGACCCTCTTTTTGCGCGCGATCTGGTAGAGGGGCGGCTGGGCGATATAGACAAAGCCCTGCTTGACCAGTTGGGGCATCTGCCGGTAAAAGAAAGTCAACAATAACGTGCGGATGTGCGAGCCGTCCACGTCGGCATCGGTCATGATGATGATCTTGTGGTAGCGGAGTTTTTCCAGGTCAAAGGCCCCTTCGCCCTCGGCGTCGCCGATGCCGGTGCCGATGGCGGTGATCATGGTGCGGATTTCGGTGTTTTGCAGCACCTTGTCCAGCCGCGCCTTCTCGACGTTGATGAGCTTGCCGCGGATGGGCAGAATGGCCTGGAACTTCCGGTCGCGCCCCTGTTTGGCCGAGCCGCCGGCGGAATCGCCCTCGACGATGTAGAGTTCGGTGTTGGCCGGGTCGCGGTCGGAGCAATCGGCCAGTTTGCCGGGCAGGCCACCGCCGGTCAGGGCGCTTTTGCGCACCGTTTCGCGCGCCTTGCGGGCGGCCTCGCGCGCGCGGGCGGCCATCAGGCTCTTGTCAATCACGCGTTTGGTGACCGACGGATTGGCGTCGAAGAAACTCATCAGCCCTTCGTAAACGACCGAGGCGACGATGCCGTCAATTTCCGTATTGACAAGTTTGACCTTGGTTTGCGATTCAAAACGGGGGTTGGGCAGCTTGACGCTCAGGACGCAAACCAATCCCTCGCGCACGTCATCGCCGGAGATGGCCGGGTCTTTTTCCTTGATCAAATTATTGGCGCGCGAGTACTGGTTGATGGCGCGCGTCAGGGCGGAGCGGAAGCCGGTCAGGTGCGTCCCGCCGTCGGGGTTGGGGATGGAGTTGGCGAAGCAAAGGATTTGATCGGTGTAACTGTCGTTGTATTGCAGGACGCAATCCAGGATCACCTCGTCCTTTTGCCGGGCCAGCACGATGGGCTTGGGGTGCAGCAGTTCCTTGTTGCGGCCCAATTGGCGGACGAATTCCTCGATGCCGTCGCGGTAGAAAAAGCGCTCGGATTTGTTCTCCACCCGTTCGTCCTTGAGAGTGATTTCGACGCCGGGGTTCAGGAAGGCCAGTTCGCGCAGGCGGCTGGCCAGCAGGTCGAACTTGAACTCGGTGGTGATGGTGAAAATAGTGGCGTCGGGCTTGAAAGTGATGAGGGTGCCGGTGTGTTTGGATTGGCCGATGACCTCCAGCTTCTGTTTGGTCACGCCGCGCTCGAAGGCCATGTAATAAACCTTGTTGTCGCGTGAGACTTCGACCTTGAACCAATCGGAAAGGGCGTTGACGCATTTGGCGCCGACGCCGTGCAAGCCGCCGGAATACTTGTAGGCCCCCTGGCCGAACTTGCCGCCGGCGTGCAGATTGGTCAGGACCAATTCCACCGCCGGCATTTTCCATTTCGGGTGCATGTCCACCGGGATGCCGCGGCCGTCGTCACGGATGGAGACGGAGCCGTCCACGTGAATGGTGACATTGATGATTTTGCAAAAGCCGGCCAGATGTTCGTCAATGGAATTGTCCAGCACTTCAAAGACGCAATGGTGCAAGCCGCGTTCATCGGGGTCGCCGATGTACATGCCCGGGCGTTTGCGCACGGCCTCCAGCCCCTCCAATTTGTCAATTTTGGAGGCATCATACTTGCCTGACGGCTCCGGCGCCGTGTCCGGTTTTTGATCAATAATTTCGTCCATGTTAGCTCTCGAAAAAGACGCCCGTGGGCGGGGTTTTGCCTGCCTCGTTGCGACGTTAAAAATGTAATGGAAAAGGGGTTTGGCAACAACCTTTAAATGAAGGTTTTTTTTGGCCAAAAACACCATTAGTTGGGGTGAATTCTGGAAGGTGACGCCAAGGATTGTGGTCCCGAAAGGAATGATGAGCCGAGCAAGGCCCGGCGCTTCATGCGACCAAAAGTTCCGCCGTCTCTGCCTGTGGGTCAAGCCGGAAAGCTTCCTCCCTTCCGGTCAGTGGATGGTATTGGCATATTCCAGGCCGCCTCAAAAGGAATCAAAATTCCGAAAGAAGCACCGGCTCAACAATGCGATCATATTCACCAATTTGTTTTCCATACAACGGGCGGAAATCCAAGACGGCTCCGTATCGAATAAAAACTTCAAAAAAGCGGTCGTAGTTTTTGCCCCAGTAAATCATGGCGCAGGACATCGGCGCGCCCTTGCCTTCATCGCGGCCGTCAACCAGAAACTTCAGGCGCGTGTCGTATAGAAAGCAAACGCCGGTCGCGCGGCCGAAGACATAATTCTTCCAATGCCCGGTATTGGTCGCCACGGGCACCAGGGCGAGGACTTCTGAATCGTGGCCGCGGTTGGCCGTGGCGCAATGATAGAGCCAGTGCTTAATGGAGGTGCCCCGTTCCTGATCAATGCCGTAGGGCGGATTCACAAAGATTTTCGGGTAATTCCAAGACTCTTTGAGGCCATCCTGCAGCGGCAAGTGATATTCAACTTCCGCATCCACGATGGAATGGGCATTCGAACAGGGGTCAAGGTCAATCTTGCCGCCGAAAACCTTCCTGACGGCGGTGAGGATGAATTGCGAAAGCAAATCGGCTTCATTTGAATCAATAACGTCGCGGAGAAGCTTATGGTATGGCCCGTGATAAAGGTCGCCGTTGGAAAGATGAATCACGCCAGCCATGCTGCCATCACGCAATCGAATTTTCTGCAACCCGGAAACGGAGCGGGCGACGTACGCGCCTTGTTTCGCCTTTTCGATGGTCTGGGGCCCTTTTTTCATGCCCTCCTCCACGCCAACGCGCTTGCATTCAAAAATGGCAAACGGGTGCTTGTGCAAATGAGCAATCGTGAGCGTGAGTCCCGTTTGGGTGCGTGCGTCAATACTCGCGACATAAGGGCCGATGTCCGTTTCACACAAGGTGCAGGCATTTCGCAGAATTCCACCGAGCGAAAGAAGGCTGGCATCTTTGGTGACGAGTTTTCCCGGCTGGGCGCCAGTTTTGAAAAGTTCACGCCGCAATTTTGAGGAGGTGAGCGGAAGGACATATTTCTCCAATGGGAACGCCGTTTTCTCAATGATGGGGTGAAGCGAATACTCGACATTGTGTGAAATCCCCGGATTGGCGTACTCCGGCAGAGGCCGTTCAATGGCGATATTATTCCGCAATCCCCACGATTTGAGCGTATAAAAGGTGATGATTTCGACCAGGGTTCCCAGGGCGCGGCCGGCGGCTTTTTTCTTATCGGCGGCGTATTTGAAAACGGTCTCCGCCAAAGTTTTTTGCAAAGCATCAACGGATGGGTAGCTCACGAACTTCTCCTAAATATGTGATCAACGCAGGCATCGGTCAGTCTGATAAGCGGCTCCAGATTATCGCCACAATAGATGACCATGGTAAAACGTCACGATTCGCCTGAGTCTCATCCTGGCAGCTTGGCTTCTTGCGGCTTCTGCGCCAGAATCGTGGTGTCCTCGCCACTGTCGGGCTTCTGGGCGCGATGCTCGTCCAGGACCAACACGCCATGAGGCGGGAGGTCGTAGTTGCCGCTGAAGTTCCGCTCCGTCAGGAAATCGTGCATCGGTTTGTAGAAGGTGATGCGCACGGGGGTGTTTTGGTGGTTGAGCAGAAAGAAAATCTTGGTGCCTTCCTTTTGGCGCATGCTCACTTCCACGGAATCGGGCACTTTGAGGAGCATCTGCAGCGAGCAGAAGCTGCGCAACCAGGCCACCAAGTCGTAATAAAAAGCCTGCTGCGATAGGGTGCCAAAGTAAATCGCCCGGCCCAACCCGTAGGAGTTCATCGTCATGGCCGGACGGCCGGCGTAAAAGTCCTTGGTGAAGGTCGCCAGAATCTGGCAACCGTTAGGCTCGATCACATCGCACCATAACCGGGCCGTGTGCAGATGGCTGGTGACAAACGTCCCCTTGAAGGAGAGATGGTTTTCCTCTTCCGGCGGCAGCGGATCGAATTCCATCACTTCCAACCCGAACAAGTCAGTCAGGTCATGGGGGAAACCAGTGTCGGAGGCGATTTGATGTTCATCCACCAGGCCGGTGTTGCAAGTGGCCACCAAGGTGCCGCCGTTCTGCACGTAGAGCTTCAACGCGTCGGCTTCCCCGCCCGTCATCAGACTCAAGGAGGGGGCGATGACGACTTTGTATTTGGACAGATTCTCGTGCGGACGGGCGAAATCCACCGGGATGTTCCGGTCGTGCAGGGCGGTGTAAAAGAGCTGGACGTGTTCGCGCAGGGAAAAAAGCTTGCTGGGCTGCCGCGGCAAGGCCAGCGTCCAGTCGTTGTCGTGCGTGAAAAGAATGCAGACTTCGGCCGACAAGGTCGTGCCTTCCAAAGCGGGCGCCAGGCGCTTGATTTCCTGGCCGATCTGGCTGATTTCCTTGTAAGCGCGGTTGTCGCCGCGCCCGCTGTGCGACAACACTCCCCCGTAGAACTTCTCCTGGCCGATGCGCGGCTGCCGCCAGAAGAAATAAAGCACGGCGTTGGCCCCGCGCGAAATGGTCTGGTAGGTGAACAACCGCACCACGCCCGGCCGCACCAGCGAATTGACATCCTGCCAGTTGACGTGCCCGGCTTTCTGCTCAATGACCCAAAACCCGCCCGACTCGGCGGGGGCGCGGATGTTTTCCTTCTTGAGCGAACGGAGAAAATCGGCCTCGCAGGCGTTCTCGGCCGACTTGGATTTGATGGTGGCGTTGCTATTGAGCGAAGCAAAATCCAGCGAATCCGCCAGATCGAACAAATCGAGTTGCTGTCCGAAGGCGCGCATGTTGGTGGTCACCGGCGCCTGGGGCGAGAGTTCGTGGAGCAATTCCGCCTGCATGCGGACGAAAGCCACAATCGTGTCGCTGCAAAAGCGCCGCCAATCCAGCACCAAAGCCGGATTATGCGGGGCGGGCGCCACCCGCGGCATCGGCACCTGCGACCAGTCCTGCACGGTTTGGCCCCAAAAGCGGGCGCCCATCATGTCATTGAGATGCCCGATGGTTTCGTATTTGGCCTTCAACCAAAGGTGCCAATCCCGCTGCGTCTCCTTGTTGAAAGACGGCTGCATGGAATGGGTGCCAACATTGTTGTCAATCTGCCAGGCAATCAATTGCGGATGCTTCCCCAGAGCCTCGGCCATGGCGCGGACGATCTTCTTGGAATACTCCCAGTAAAGATCGTTATTGAGGCAGCAAGCGTGCCGGGTGCCCTCGCACAGCGGGAGGCCCCTTTCATCGGTCGGAAGAATGTCCGGATGCTTATGGGTCAACCAGATGGGCGGGGCGGCGGTCGGAGTGGCCAGGACGACTTTGATGTCTTCTTTGCCCATCAGGTCCATGAGGCGCCGGAGCCAGGAAAAGTCGAATTCACCCTCGCGCGGTTCACACAGGCCCCAGACGAACTCCCCCATCCGCACGATGTTCATGCCGGCGGCCACCATCAATTCAACGTCCTCTTTCCAGCGAGCCTCCGTATCTTCAGGAGTGCCCGCGTAGGGGTGGACCCAATGTTCCGGGTGATAATCGGCTCCGAAATACATACAATCGCAATGCTAACGATCCAGCTTCACCGACAGAGTTCAATCACAATATAGTCCTTGGCCGGACGGCTCCGCAAGGAAAAGTCTCAAAAATCCGTGTTGGGTTACTCCCGTCGTTGAATGGTCGCGCCCAGGGCGCGCAGGCGTTGGTCTATGCGCTCGAAACCGCGGTCAATCTGGCCGATGTTCTGGATGACCGATTCGCCCTCGGCGCACAGAGCGGCAATGAGCATCGTCATGCCCGCCCGAATATCGGGGCTGGTCATGCGCGACCCCCGCAATTTGGCCGGGCCGATCACCACCGCGCGGTGCGGGTCGCACAAGATGATTTGCGCCCCCATGGCAATGAGGTTGTCCACGAAAAACAACCGGGACTCATACATCTTTTCGTGAATGAGGATCGTCCCGCGGCATTGCGTGGCCGTGACCAGCGCGATGGAAGTCATATCCGCCGGGAATCCCGGCCAGGGCGCGTCATCAATCCTGGCCACGGCGCCGCCAAGCTCATGGGTGATTTCCAGGGTCTGGTCCGCCGGCACCAGCAAGTCATTTCCCCGCGCCCGCACTTCAACCCCAAGCCGGCTGTAAACCTGGAGAATCATGCGCAAGTCCTGATGGCAGACATCCTTGATCGTCAACTTGCCGCCCGTGACGGCGGCGGCGGAAATAAAGCTGCCGATTTCCAGGTAGTCCGGGCCGATGCGATGCCGCGCGCCGTTCAAGCGGTCCACGCCCTGAACGTGGAGGATGTTGGAGCCGATGCCTTCAATCCTGGCCCCCATTTGCACCAGCAGGCGGCAAAGCCCTTGCACGTGGGGTTCGCCGGCGGCGTTGCGCAAGGTGGTTTCGCCGCGGGCCAGCGCGGCGGCGCAGACGGCATTCTCGGTGGCGGTGACAGAAGCTTCGTCCAGGAGAACGTCCGCGCCAGTCAGACGGCGGGCCTTCAATTCAAAGCCGCCGGCATGAGCGGTCACTTCCGCCCCAAGCGCCTGCAGGGCCAGAATATGGGTGTCCAGGCGGCGTCTGCCGATGCGGTCCCCGCCCGGCCTCGGGAGAAAAACACGCCCCGTGCGGGCCAGCACCGGGCCGGCCAGCGTGACCGAACCGCGAAGCTGGGAGCAGAGTTCGGCGGGAAGGTCGGACTTTGGAGCTTTGGCCGCGTGGACCTTGACGGAGTTGCCGGAATGCTCGACCTTAACCCCCAGAGCGCGCAGGATGTCCTGCATGACCTTGACATCGTAGATGGAGGGCAGGTTCTCCAGCAGCACGGGTTGGTCCGTCAAACAAGCCGCGGCGCACGCCGGGAGCGCTTCGTTCTTGTTGCCTTGGGGAACAATCTCGCCGGAAACGGCCGCTCCGCCGATGACGTGAAATCTGTCATTGATCGAGTTCATGGCGCGCCTTCAAGTCCACAGCCGCTCCGGGTAATCGCCCTTGGCGATAAGTTGGCGGATGCTCTCCACCACGCGGGGGCGGTCCTCGCGGTAAGTGACGCCAAACCAGGGATCGCTAGTGCGCCATACCTTGACCCGCGCCCGGCCGGATACCACCCATTCATTGACAACGCTGGGAATGTAGCACTCGGCCTTTGGGTCGCGCCCGCTCTTCTCCAGAAACGCCGCGAAGGCCGCGCGCAAGGCCGGAAACACGGCCGGCGTGAAACCCCAGAAGTTCATGGAAACCGCCTCCTCGCCCGTCAGCCTGGTGACGCGGCCGGAGGGGTCGGTGTTTTTCGCCCCCGCGCCGTCGCGCTCAATCCGGGTCAGCTCCACGACGGACTTCAAAAAGCCGTCGGGGCCGATGTCGCAGACGCCACGGGCGACGCTGCCGAAATCCGAAAGGGTCTGGCGCAGGATAAAAGCGGCCATGGCGTAGTCGCTGCCGCCGGAGGACAGGTGCTGGGCCAGCAGGCGAAACGCCTGCGCCCCGTAGAAATCGTCGGCGTTGATGGCGGCAAAGGGTTCCTGGAGGGCGCTTTGGCCGGCCAGAATCGCGTGCGCCGTGCCCCAGGGTTTGGAGCGGTTGGGCGGCGGGGAGAATCCGGGCGGCAGATCGCCCAGTTCCTGGAAAACGTAACGCACGGGCAGGCGCTGCTCGAAGCGCCGCCCCACGATCTCGCGGAAGGGCTGTTCGAGGTCGCGGCGGATGACAAAGACCAGTTTGGCAAAGCCGGCCCGCAGGGCGTCGTAAACCGAGTAATCAATGATGGTTTCGCCGGCGGGGCCGACGGGGTCAATCTGTTTGAGGCCACCGTAACGGCTGCCCATGCCAGCGGCCAGGACAAGCAAAGAAGGTTTCATCTTCAAGTTCAGGCCGGATATTGGGCCGGGGCGGGTCGAATAATCAATTTCCAAATTCCCAAAAGTGGCCTATACTGCACGGTGCAGTGGAAAGACCTTTTGCCATGAATAGTTGTCCGCCCAAAAGCAGTTCCAAGTTGGAAGTGATGCATGACAAGCAGAGCGAACCCGACCACCGGAAATTGCGGATTGACAAGGTCGGCGTGCGCGGCTTGCGCTTCCCCATTCAAATCCGGGACAAGGAACGAACGTGGCAAAACACCATCGCCACCATCGGCATGTTCGTGGATCTGCCGCAGGAATTCAAGGGCACCCACATGAGCCGCTTCATCGAGGTGCTCAATTCTCACGGGCACGTCGTCCACGTGGAGAGCATCACCGACATCCTCCACGCCATGCAGGCCAGGTTGAAATCGGCCGCGGCGCACCTGGAGATGGAGTTTCCGTTTTTCCTGGTGAAAAAGGCGCCGGTCTCCGGCCTGGAGAGCGTGATGGATTACACGGCGCGTTTCGACGCGACGGCGATCGGCCAGGAGATTGATTTTGTGATGACGGTCAAGGCGGGGGTGACGACGCTGTGCCCGTGCTCCAAGGCCATCAGCCGGCACGGGGCCCACAACCAGCGGGGGTTGGTGACGGTGCAGTTGCGCTCGCGCAAGGCGATCTGGATCGAGGACGTGATCGCGCTGGTGGAAAGCTCGGCCAGTTCGGAATTGTATTCGTTGTTGAAACGGCAGGACGAAAAGGCGGTGACGGAACGGGCCTACGAGAACCCGGTTTTTGTGGAGGATTTGGTGCGCAACGTGGCGCTCAAGCTCAATGCCCATCCGGATGTGACCTGGTACAAGGTGGAGGCGGAGAACTTCGAGAGCATCCACAACCACAACGCCTACGCCTTAATAGAAAAAGGTTGAAAAAATAATTGCAACTATCAGTTGCGTAATCCCGTTTCTTTGGTAATTTCACCCACCCTGAAAAATGGGGTTTTTTGAGGCAAGGCCGCTCGCGATGGGTGGCGACGAATTGAGAAAAATTGTGAACAAGAACGACGAGACCATGAAAAAGAATGCCGCAGAGCCGGATCGGTCCGGCAAGGGCAAGTCTGCCACATCGGCGTCCATTTTAGGCCGCGGCGCCAAGGTGGGCAGCACCAACGGAAAACCCAAAATCAAGGCGCAGTGGTCCAAGTTTTACGGCCATCTGCTGGAATTGCGCGAGCGCCTGGCCCATCAAATGAGCGGCCTGGCCAAGGAGTCCGCCGAGGAAATGACCAATTACAGCCTCCACATGGCCGATTCCGGCACGGACAATTTCGACCGCGACTTCGCTCTGAGCCTGCTTTCCTCCGACCAGGACGCCATTTATGAGATCGAGGAGGCCCTCAAGCGCATTGAAAAGGGCACTTACGGAATCTGCGAACTGACGGGCAAGCCGATTCCGCTCAACCGGCTGGAAGCCATTCCCTGGACGCGCTTCACGGTTGAAGCGCAAAGCCAATTGGAAAGAGACGGGGCCTTGCGCCAACGCCGCCTGGGCCAGTTGGGCAGCGTTGACACCACCGGCGGGGTTGACGCGGAGGAGGAGGAAGAAGCCGAGGAGAAACCCGTCAAAGAGAAAGAATAACATCATGCCCCGCGAGATCATCACCATTGAATGCACGGAAGCGCGCAAGGAAGGCAAGTCGCCCTCCCGCTACACCACGACCCGCAACAAGAAGCTCAAGACCGAGAAGCTGGAGATTCGGAAATACAACCCCTCGTTGCGCCGCCGGACGGTTCACCGCGAAATCAAGTAATTTTTATGCCACGCAAGACACATCCGGAGAAACCAGCGGGCCGCGGCGCACGCGGCAAGAGTTCGACCATGGAAGTCCGCACTCCGCGGCCCAAACCCAAGATTGACTTCACCTTCGAGGCGCTGGATTACAAAAACGTCAACCTGCTCAAGCAGTTTGTGACCGATCAAGGCCGCATCCTGCCCCGGAAGTACACCGGGCTGCCGGCGCATTACCAGCGGCAATTGAACCGCTCCATCAAGCGGGCGCGCCAGATGCTCCTGATGAAGTGAGCGTTCGCTGAAAAACCACGCGCTCCAATTGCGCCGCGTGGGTTTCCAGGGTCGTGTCGGTCCAGACCACGAAATCGGAGAGGGCTGTTTTCTTTTCCACCGGCCATTGGGCCGCCAGCCGACGGCGGATTTGGGCGTCGGTCCACCCTCGCAGGCGCAACCGCCGCCGCTGCGAAGCCTCGGAGCAAACGACGCAAATCACCGCGTCGAAACGCGGCGCGGCCCCGGTTTCAAAAAGCAGGGGTATAAGGACGGCGCCGCAACCACAACTTTTGGCGCGCCAGGCTTCCGCTTCAGCCTCCCATAGGGCGCGGATGCGCGGATGAAGAATGGCTTCCAGGCCGGCGCGCGCGCCAGCCTCGGCAAAAACCAACCGCGCCAGTCCGGCACGATCCAACCGGCCATCCGCGGCCAGAACCTGCCGGCCGAACCGCCGGACGATTTCCTCCAACGCCGACTGGCCCGGCTCGGTCAATTGGCGCGCTATCGAGTCGGTATCCGCCACTGCAACGCCGCGTTGCGCCAGCAATTGGCCGGCGGTTGATTTTCCCATGCCGACGCCGCCGGTGATGCCAAAAAGCTTCACTGCGGGGCGTGGATGGCGCGGTAGAACCTTAGAGGGGCGTTCGTGCTGGTATCCGTATAAATGAACGAACTGCCGTCGAACGAAGCGGCATTGGTGTAAACCGAAGTCCAGTTCACCAGGTTGGTGGAGGTTTGGATGACGTAAGTTTGGCCCGCCTGTCCCAGCAAGGTCAACTGCAAGCCGTCGGCGGAGTTGGTGGCCTTCAAGTCAAAGAGGGAACCGTCCACGCTGGTGCTGTTGACCGTGGCGGCGGCCGCCAGGTAAAGATCGGCGCTGGCGGTGCTGACGGTGGCGGTGTTGACTATCGTGCCAGCCAGCCCGGCAATGACCGTGATGGTGGCCGTGGCGGTGGCGGCGTTGCTGATGCTCCCCAAATAACAGACGACCGTGCCGTTGCCGGCCACATAATTGGCGCCTTGCGAAAGGGCGGCGCTGGAGAAGGTGACACCGGCCGGAAGCGTGTCGGTGATGACAACGTCATTGGCGATGTCCGGGCCTTGGTTGGTGACGGTGATGAGATAACTGAGGTAATTGCCGCCCAGCACGGGGTCAGGCGAACTGATCATGCTGGCCGCCAGCAACGCGGCCGGGTTGACCGTGCTGACGGCCGTTAATCCCAAGCTCCAACCGCCGGTGATGGCCCCGGCATTGCCCGGCGAGTCGTCATAGACGTAAAGTGACCAGGCGCCGTTGGCGCTCATGCCGTTGAAGATGCCCAAGTTAGTGGCCACAGGGGCCGCCAGAAAATCCGGGAATACATCCGCCGGCGGATAGTCCGTCGGCAGATAATTGCCGTTGGTCAGTGGGCTGGCGGGCAAAGATTGGGTGGCCGATTCTTTAAACGTCAGGTTCAGATTGCTCACGCCATAGGCTCCGCCCGCGTGTCCCATGATAATCATCTCCTGGCCGGAGGGGCTGTCCAGCAACACGTTGACATCGTGCGGGAAGGTGTGGGCGAAGCCATTGAGGGTGACGGTCACTTGACCGACCAGCAGGTTGCCGCCCTGGGCGTTGGTCAGCCCGGACACCTGAATGACCGAGGGATACGGCGTGCCCGGCCCGAACTCTGGAATAATGATGCCTGCCGCACTGGAAAAACTCGAACTGGCATAATTGGTCGTGACCGGAATCTGGAACGCGTAGGAAACATTGCCCAGCGAGTTGGTCGCCGTCGCGGTCACGTCCACCAAGGCCAAAGCGGCGGTCACGTTGGCGCCGGAAGCGCCGCTGGCGGTGAAGGCAAACTGTTGGTTGGAGGAACCGCCGGGGGGAACCGCGCCATAATTTTGACTGGTGGTCACGGGCGTGATGCCGCCGCTGGCTTGCAGCGTTGCGAGAAGTTTGGTCGTGGGCGTCGTGCCCACATTGGCCAGGGTGAAATCCACAATGACCGTTTCGCCCGGGTTGATCGCCCCGTTGGCGAAGCCGCCGCTTTGCGAAACCAGCATGGCGCCGGCGGCGGCGATGATGGGGGTCGCCTTGGACACCGTGACCATCTCACTGACAGAGTTGCTGGCCAGATAGGAATTGGTCACGCTCCAAACGCAGGTCAGGACGCCGGCATTGGTGGGCGTGTTGGTCAAGGTCATCTGCGTAAAATAGCCTGGAAGGATGAGTCCAAAATTCGTGGTGAAACTGGCCGAGATCGGTCCCGTCAGGGAGAATGAGCCGGTGGTGGCCAGGGAGTTGCTTGGGCCGAGGTTGGTCACGGACAAAGTGTAGGTCAGAGCGCTGCCGGCGATGGCCGGATTAGGGGCGACGGAAAGGCCGGCCGCCAGATTGGCCACAGGCAAGGTGACAACAGTGATGGCGGTGGCCGAATTGTTGCCCACGTTGAAGGCCGCGAAAGGCAGACCGGCGGTGATGGTGTTGGTTTGAAGACCGTTGCCGACCGCCTGGTCCACATTGGTAATGAGCACTCCGGCTCCTGGATTCAAACTGCCCAAATTGTAGATGTTGGTTTGCCCGTTTTGGGTGTAATTGGTCAATGATCCAGAGACAAAGTACAACCCGGAAGGCAGGATGTTGGTCAGGTAGGCGCTGACGGCGGTGGCGCCATAATTGGTCACGCTGAATATATTCGTCATCAAATTGCCCACGACCACTTGGCTGGTGGCGGCGAGAAAGGTTGCCGTCAGGCTGTTAGTCGGGTTGACGGGCGTCACGGTGGTAATGGTCACCGCCCAGCCATTGCTAATGGCCCCGGCGTCACCCACCGCATTGTCATGGGCATATAAGGACCACGCGCCTTTGGCGGCCAGGCCGTTGAAACTGGCCAGATTGGCGCTGTAAGGAGGACTGAGCACGTTGGTGCCGCCGGAAACGAGGGCGTTGGTAAAGACATCACCGGAGTTGTAATCCGCCGGCTGGAACGTGCCGGAGGTTAAATTCCCCAAGCTTGGCAGGATAAGCGCAGCAGTGGAATCAAACACCAGATCAATGTTGCTGGCCGTCTGCGTCGCGTGAGCTGCCGCGGCGTCCATCAAGACGGCATTGGTGGCGGGTCCGACCAGCAGCAAGCCGATGTCGTTGGGATAAGTATGATTCAAGTTGGAAACAGTCACGGTCACTTTGGAAACGTAGCCGGCCACATTGGAAATCTGAATGGTGGAAGGATACGGACTGCCGGGGCCGGAGTCCGGTTCGGGAACAAAATTGGTGGCCGGAATGGAGATGAGATTGGTATTCCAAAAGGTTTGGATCGTCGGGAAATAAAAGGTGAAGGCAACCGTTCCCAGGTTGGTGGAATTATTGGTCAAGTTCAGCGTGGCCACCACCGTTCCGCCGTTGGTGCCGCTGGCCAGGAAGGAGAAGTAACCGCCCACCGGCGCCACGGCCCCCGGCGCCACCGTTCCGTAGTTCTGGGAACCGCCCGGCAACGAAACCCCGCCAGAGGCTTGGAGCGTTCCCACCAGGCTGGTGGCGGGGATATTGCCTGTATTCTGCAAATAAAGCTCGATGCCGACCGTGGCGCCCGGATTGATCGCGCCATTGGTGAATCCGCCGCTCTGGGAGACCAGCATGGCCCCAGCAGGGACGATCGTGATGGTGGGGGTTTCCGCGATATTGGAAACAGTCACGACGTTGTTGTTGGTATTGGCGTCGCCAGGCTGGCCGAAAACGGAGAAGGTGGAGGAAAGGATAATGGGCCTGCCGCCGGCCTGGATGGTGGGGGCTTTGAGAACGTTGGTAATAAAGACGACGGCCCCGTTGGACATGCTTCCGATGTTGTAAGCGATGTTGCCGTTGGTGACCGTGACGTTGGTCGGATAGCTGGAGACCCACGTGGCCGCGTTGAGACCCGTCCCGCCGGGAATGGTCTGGTTAAACACGACATCAATGGCCGCACTTGGTCCGTTGTTGACCACTGTGGCAATGTTGGTGTAATTGTGGCCGGCGATGACCGTGGCGGGCGTGACGACGGCGGTAATCCCCAAGTCCGCCGAAGGGCCGACGGTGACTGTAAAGCTGGCCGTGTTGTTGAACAACACGGGATCCGTCTCCAATCCGCTTAGCGACACTTGCGCCGTGTCGGTGATGTTGCCGGTGGAGGTGGGGCTGACAGTAACCGTGAACACCGCGTTGGAGCCGGTCGGCAGGACGCCCAAGTTGTCCGTGACGAGCGAATCGGCCAGATCGAGGGCAATGGCGCCCTGGCTGGTGGTGGAGGAAACATAAGTGGCGTTGGCCGGCAGGGTATTGCCCAACACGACGCCCGTGGCTGTAAAGGGACCGTTATTGGTGACGACCACGGTATAAGTCACCAAACCGCCTTGCAACAGCGTGGTGGGTGACGCGGTCATGCTGACGGCCAGATCGGCATTGGGCAGAGTCACCAGCGTCGAGGCGTAAGCGGTGTTGTTGTTCAGATTGGGGTCGGTGCCGGTCAATCCCACCGTCGCCACACTGGTGGCGAACCCCGCGTTGTTGGGAACGGTGATAACGGACAGCAGGGCTGTGCCATAGACGGGCAAGGCTCCCAGGGAGAAAGACAAGTTGGTGCCGCCGCCAGTATCGGTCACTTGCACCGGATAATTGCTGGTGCCGATAAAACTGAAACCTGGCGGAAGGGACTGGGAGATAGCCACGGCGTTGGCCGAGCTAGGCCCGGCGTTGGAGACGTTCAAGTTAAAGACGACGTTGCTAAACACCAAGACCGGGTTGGGGGTGGCTGTCATCGTCAGGGAAAGGTCCGAGCCGGGGCATTGCCCGCCGCCATCCTGGCACACGTAAGGCTCAATGTTGAGGCTCCAACAAACCAGCGTGGACGGATCCCCTGTGAACTCTTCCACCGCGTTCAACTTCCACACCCCGTTAAGGTTGGTGCCGGAACACGGAAGCAAGCTCGAAAGAGGCTGCTCGGGCTGGTAGGTCCCGAGGAAGGGCGCCGACCCCGCCGCGATGGCCGTCAATGCGTCATCATCAAAAGTTGTTTGGAGGCTGCTGGAGCAACCTGCTCCATAATTGGCGCCCAGGTAACCATTGGGATACACGGTCAGCGTCACGTTCGAGCCGCTGGGGCTGATTAACTCCAAACTCAACCCCTCATCATACTCCACCGACGCATAAACCGAGACGGTGATTTTGGCCGCTGCCGCCAGATTTGACACCGTCACAGGCGAAAAGATGCCTGTAAAACTGCCCTGGGGAATGACGAACGGCGTTTCATTGCTAAACACATCCGGCGGCCCGATAACGCCCGTGGGAAGTTGAAGGTTGTTGGTTTGCGAACCTTGATCGTCCTTCAAAACCAGCACCAGATCAACGGGCGTGCCGCAAATAAAGGAAGGCTCCGTGCTGAGGGAAAAGGACGTGGTGGAGTAAGCGGCGGTGCCCGGCGGCAAATCGGGGAAGCTCACGATGGATTGGGCGACAATGGCGCCGTACGTGGCCGAATAAAGGTAGCCTTGGATGCCGGTGGCCTCGGCCACGCCCGCATTGGTGATAAGAAACGTCAAATTAACGCATTCGTCATAACTGATAATCCCGCTGCCGTTACCGCCCGTGACGGAGTCTGTCACCACAAGCAAGATAGGGATGTTCAAAGGCGGGGCCAGCGCGTTGATGATGTTGCTGCCCGTCGGCGTCCCCCAACCGGTGCAGAGGTCGTAACCCGAAACAGCGTAGAAGTTGGTCGGGCTGCCGGGCCAGATGTTGTTTCCAACGGTGATGTCGTGGAAGTACTCCAGATAGCCTGGGCCTTTGGCGAGGGCGTAGATGGCTGGGTTGATAAAGCCATCGGGAGGCATATTGTAAAGGGTGGCCTGCTGATTGATCATGGCATTGAATCCCGCCCAAAGCGGCGAGGCAGCGCTGGTGCCCCCTGTATCATCGGATACCTGCCCGTCGCCATAATTCTGGTAGATGCCGATGGCGGTCAGGGCCACATCCGGAGAGTTGCGATAGACGGTCGAACCATGATTAGTCGTCATGTTGATGCCCTGTTGGTAGAATGGAATCGCGTAATACGTGCAGATGCCGCCGCTGCTGCCCCAATTCTCGCCGGCCACGTACTGTCCGGTCCCCCAAACCGACTCCGAGTTATAGGAAACTCCCAATCCGTTCATCATCAACTGCGTCCCGCCCACCAAAATAAAGTATGGGCTTCCGAACGACTGGGGACCCTCTCCGTCCGCCATGACCGGGCCATCAAAGCCGCCACGGTCGCCGGACGCAAAAAAAACAGACTGTCCTTGCGCGCCCATTTCCTGATAGATCACGTCGGTTTCGGCATCGCCGGTAAATCCCCACGAGGAGCTAAATTGCTTCGTGGCAACATTATTGGCCATGGCGTTAAGAAGGTCGTCCGGAGGCCCGCTCGAGCTTTCGTAAACGTAAATCTTTTCAATGCCGGGGGCCATGGCCATGACCATCTCGATATCCAGCGAGACTTCCGGTTCCCCGCCGCCAGGCGAGGACACCCCGCCATCCACGGGCACAACCACGACGTTGACATTCGGCAAACCTGTTGTTTGCTCGTAGGCCACAATATCGCTTGGGTAATAAGCGTCATATTCAAATAGTCCCACGCTTTGGCCCGAGCCATTCAAACTGACACCCGGAGCATAGGCATTGCGAAAATCCGCGCTGATGTAGCTCCCTCCCGGGCCGGAGCCTGTTCGAGGAACCGGGGTCCCGCCTCCAGAGGGTTGCCCTGTCCCGCTCAAGGCGTGCAGAGCGAGGTTGCGCGGATGCGGTATCTCGTAATTGTCCAGCCCGGCGACATGCAACACCGGGACCGACAGGTCCAGCGTCGGCTCCGCGTCAGGCGCATAGAATTCCCGGTTTTCGGTCGGATGATGATAGGTGCGGATATTCACGTGAAAAGCCTTGCGGATGTCGGCGACCGAAACCTCAACCGAGAGCACCAGGCGGTTGCCATAGGTTTTGGATTCAATCATGCCGTTGGCTCTCGCGAACTTGCGCAGCGCCTCATAATCAGCCGCGGCAGGGCCGTAGGTGTCAGCGAATTGCGCAACCGAAAGGTAATGATGGTAATTTGGGCTTTTCGGGTCATAGAGCTGCTGCAAAAAAGCATCCAGTCCCTTTGGATCGCGCAGGGGCAGGCCGATGGCCAAATGCAGCCGGTTGGTGTCCGGCGGATTTCCGGTGGGTTGCAGCCCCTGGGCCACCGCCGCCGGCACGTGAGTGCTTAACGGATGATTCGCAGCGGCGCGGCCAGCTTGCGGCCATGCAAAAATTAAGACCGCGCACACCGCAACGCCCGCCGCGGGACGCAAACTGTGATAAGGTTGTTTCATGGTCAGTTGCTTTTACATCAAGGCAGTTGGGCGCTCAAGCGGAAGAAATGGTAGGTATTGGTGGTGGACAGTGTGAACGTGTACTGCCCGTTTGTCCCAAGCGGGACGGGGATGTTGATCCATAAGTTGGTCGCGTTGGGCGGCGGCAGGTTAATCGCCCCTTGCAGCGAATAATTCGCCGCCAGCGCGCTCCAGGTCAATTCGTAGGGCTGCGACGCGCTGGATATGCTTAAGAGCGGCTCCGGGTCAACTTCGATCTTGATGGAAGCAAAGCTGTTGCCTTTGAGCGGATCATAAACCCCGTAACTGGTGGACGCGGTGCATAGATTGGTGCCCGCCAAAACCGCTTTGGTCGCCACTGTCAACGTCTGCTCCATGCCGTTGGCCAAGTCGAGCAGGGTCCAGGTAATCGTCCCGTTCGCGTTGGTCACCACTGTCCCGCTGAAAGGCGAAAACGCGTTGGTGTTCAGCACAAAGCCGGGCAACTGCACTGTGTTGGTCACCCCGCCGGCGTCGGAAGGGCCATTATTGGTGACGGCAATGACGAAAATCACGTTGCCGCCGACCATGGTCGGATTGTTGGTGGAGGACAGGCTGATGGCCACATTGGCGCTGGCCGGACCGACCAAGGCGATGTTGGTGATGATGTTGTTCGAACTGGGGTCCGGCTCCGAAGCCAGCGCGGTCACGACGTTGGCGATGTAACCCACATTGGTCGGCATCACGTAAAGCGCGAACTTCGTGCCGGCGTTGGTGGCCAGCGACGGCAGGCCCACATAGAGAGCGTCATTGGTCACAGTGACGGTCAGAGTGCTGTTGCTCACGGCAAGGTTGGTGCCGGTGATGCTGTTGCTCAGGTATTCAACGTCCGCGGGCAGGTAATCGGTGATCATGACGTTGGTCGCGCTCGAAGGGCCGAAGTTGGTCACCGTCACGAAATACGTCAGCATGTTGTCAACGGTGGGCTGGACATTGGTGGTGATGGTTACTTCCAAGTCGGCATCGTTTTCCACCGCCACGCCGGTGCTCAGACTGAGAATCCATCCGTTGCTGATATAGCCGGAGTCTTGCGTCTTGTCGCATATCAACCAGAGCGACCAGTTGCCGTTGGGGCTGGCCCCCATGAAGGTGGAAAGATTGGCGCCGTAGGTGGCGCCAAAAGGCGGCTCCGGCGGGGCGACCGAGACCGTCTCGTTGGTCGGCACGGGCGGCAAATCGGGCATCTCGGTGGTATTGGTGGTGGGCAGGAAGGCGCCGCTGGTCAACACGGTGGTCAGCGGCACGTGAACACTGGTCGTTTGATCAAAGATCAGCGTCACCGGGGCGATGGGATGAGAGTAATTGAGGCCGTAACCGACGCCAAAGCCGCTGCCACAGTGGGACATGAGGATGGAATTGGAGCCGTTGGGGGCTTCCAGGACGGCATCCACGTCGCTGGGGTAACTATGCCCGAAGTTGGAGAACGTGACGGTGGCCTTGGTGATAAGGCCGGGGATGCCGGACACGCTGATCAAGGAAGGATAGCCGTAGCCGGGGGCCACCGAGTTGGTCGCGATGGTCGGCGCGACGGTGTTCTCCGGCAGGAAAATGGTGTTCGTATTGGTATAGGAAACCGTGCTGCCGCCAATGGTAAAGCCGAAGGCGACCGCGTTCAAGTTGGTGGGGTTCTCGCTGTCCCGCAAGTTCAGGGTGGCGGTGATGTTCTGGCCGTTGGTGCCCATGACGGTGAAGGTGAACGGCCTGGCCTTCGTGGGGCCGTTCTGGATCAGAGTGCCGTAGTTGTTGGACAAGACAGAGTAGGCGTTGGAGGTAATCCCGTTGCTCAACACCAGGTTGGCCACCAGATTGTCGGCGTTGCTGCCGCTGATGTCCCGCAACCCCAGCAACACCGTGGCCGTTTCATTTGAGAAAAGCACCCCGGTGGTATAGATCGCTCCGGTCGTGGCATTGCTGCCGGTGACGAACGCGGTGCCGGACTTGATGATATCGGCGCCGTTGCATTCCTGGATGGTCAGCAGCGCGGTGCTGGGAGTCAGCAACTGCACGCCCGCCACCGCGGGCGGAACGGGGTAGTTGTTGGTCAGGTTCAGTTGCACGGTATGGTCCGGCCCGATGACGTGATTGTTGATGGGCGTGACGTAAATATTGGCCTCAGTCTGGCCGGGCAGGAATTGCAGGAAGCCGTTGGTCGGAAAATAATTCACATTGGCGATGCCTGATCCGTCCTCGGTGCCGTAAGTCACCTTGATGGTGCTGTTGGTCAGGCCGCTAAGCACCACCGGGATGATGGCCGAAGTGGCGCATTCGCTGACCGTGAAACTGGGGCTGCCAAAGGCCAGGCCGACATAGACGTTGGTGATGGTAACCACCGTGCTGGCAGGGGCCACCACGTAGGAATTGGTCGTCGGGCTGGAGAGCGAGAGGCCGAAGGTCTTGTTGCTCTCCACCAGGTTCGGGTTGAGAATCTGCACGGTAATGTTGTTGGTTCCCTGGCCGTCCAGGAAATTCAGCGTCCCGTTGGTGGCCACATAGTCCACGCCGGCGACGGCGGTATTGGTGCCGCTGCTGGTGGTGGCAAAGTTCACCGAAAGCGACCCGGTGTTGGCATTGAGCCGGTTGACGGTAATGACGATGTTGCTTCCATTCTCACCCACGGTGTAGGCATTGGTGGCAAAGGTAAACCCGGTCACGTCGCTGATGATGCCCACCGTGGCCGCGCCCGGCACGCCGACCTGCGCGTTGATGGGGTTCTGCAACAGGACCTGGAAGGAGATAATGGGATTGACGTTGGTCGTTTGCAAAATGGCCACCGGAATGGTTTCCAGCGTCACACCCGGCGGGAAGACCAGGGTGCCGGAAGTGGGCACATAATCCACGTTGGGCACGGCATAGCCGTTGGTTTCCGAGGCGGTAGGCGGCGAATAAGTTGCATAATTGACGGAGGCGGCGCCGGCGCTGGGGCCGGTGCGCAAGATGACCAGAGTCGCCGTGCTGGCGCCCTCGCTGACAAAGTAACTGGCGCTGTTGAAGCTGAAGGCGGAAATATCGTTGGAAATGGTCAACACCGCCTGCGTCGGGCTGACCAGGTAAGGAGGCGGGTTGCCGCCCGGATTGGACAGGCCGAGAATGACCGTCGTGTTAGGCTCGGCCTTGGTCAACTGGATGATGGGGATGTTGTCGGTCGCCATGTTGACATTGGCCGGGAAGGTTAGCGTGGTGGTGGCATTGGAATAGTTGACACCGGGCACGGCCGTGCCGGGGGAAGTGGTCAGGAGCACCGTCACCTGGTCGGCGTTGCCGTTGGTGCGCAGGACGGTAATGACCGCGTTGGTCGCGCCCTCGCTGACGGCATAATTGGTTTGCGAGAAAAAGAGATAGCCGGGGCCGGTCAGGGCGCTGTCAATGGTCAGCCAGGCGCTGCTGGGGGAGGCGATGACGGCATTGGTGGCGTCATCCATTTCCAAGTCCACCGTCGTGTCCTGAAAGGTCGTCGGGGAATTCAGAATGGTAATCAGCCAGTAGTTGGTGACCACCCCCGGATAAAAGACCAGCGTGTTGGTGGCCGGCACGTAATTGGTGAAAGGAGTCGCCGAGCCATTGGTGCCCGTATAGACGTTGACGGAGACGGTCAGGTTGGTATTGCCCACGCGCACAATCGGAATGGCCACGGTGCCCGCGGAGGAAGTTTGGTTAAAGCCCTGGGCGCCGAACTCCAGGCCGTCGTTGTTGTTGGTGATGATCAACGTCGCGCTGACCGCCGGCCCGATCTCCTCCGTGTTGGAGAGAGGGTTGGTCAATTCCAGACTCACGTACAGGTCCGGGCCGATGGCGCCGCTGTTAAGAATCGGGACTTGGACCAACTCGAAGGTCTCGCCCAGCGGGAAGTTGACGATGACGTTGGTGGGGACGTAGTTGACGCCGGGGACCGCCTCGTTGAGGACCGACGTGTTGTTGGAGGTGAAGAAGTTGGCGCTGACCGAGGGCGAGCCAAAAGTGCCGCCCAAACGCTGGATGCCGATGATGGCATTGGTCGCGTTGGTCGCGTTTTCCGAAACGCCGAACGTCTGCTGGCTGAATTGGATCGAACCATTGCCGGCATTGGCCCCGCCGAAGAGCCGCGCGAAATTGTTCTCCGGAACATTGTCAAACGAGGTGAACCCGCCGCCCACGTCAATCTCGTCGTTGGTCTGGAGGAGAATCGTGTCCACAAAGCCGTTGGCGCCGAAGCCAAAGTTGATGCTGGGGTCCACCGTGCCGTCGGGATTGAGCCGCGTCAGGCCGTTGCGGGTGACCCCGCTGGCCTGGGTGAAGGCGCCGCCCACCAGAATGCGGAGCTGGTCATCCAGCGCCAGGGCCTGGACATTGTTGTTGCAGCCCACGCCCACGTTGAAATTGGTGTCCAGGCTGCCGTCGCTGTTGAGACGGGCGATATAATTGAAATTGCGGCCGTTGACGGCGCTGAACAAGCCCCCGATCAGTATCCGCCCGTCCGGCTGCACCAGCAGCGCGCGGACGGAGCCGTTGATGTCGGACGAAACGCCGTCGAAGGCGGCGAAATTGGTGTTGAGCGTCCCGTCCTCATTCAATTCGACCAGATAGTGGCGGGTTTGGTTGTTGAAAGACGTGAAGTCGCCGCCGACCAGGATTTGGTTGTAGGGCGTGATGGCCAGAGTGTGGACCACGGCATTGCTGCCGGTGGCGCCAAAGCCAAGGTTAAAGCTGCTGTCAAACAAACCGGTCGAAGTCACGCGGGCCACGCCGCTGGCAGGGTTTCCGTTGTAGTTGGCAAAAGCGCCCCCGATGACGTAGTTGGTGATCACGCCATTGGTCGCGTTGGACAAGAACATATTGGTAATGGCGAAGATGGCGCCATCGGCGCCGGAGCCGGGGTTGAAGGAGACGTCCAGCGAGCCGTTGAGATTCAAGCGGGCGATGTTGAGGCTGTTGACCGTGTTGACCTGGGCAAAGTCGCCCACGATCATGATGTTGCCATCCACTTGGCCGGCACTGGGAGGCAGACTGAGCGCCTGCCAGACCGTGCCGCTGGCGCCCGACAAATTGAACAGGAAACCCGTGTCGAAAGCGCCGCTGGGCAGCAGACGGGCCACATAGTCAAAGGGGTAGCCATTGAAAGAAGTGAACTCACCCCCCGCCAGAATGCTGGAATCCGGCTGCAGGGAAAGGGAATTGACGTAGGTGTTGAAACCGACGCCGTTTTGGGTGGTGGTGTCCACCGAACCGGCGGAGTTAATATGCAACAGGGGGTCCAGGATGGTCAGGACGGCTGTTTCCGGGAACAGGCCGGCGATATTGGTTGGGCTGCCGTTGAAAAGCCTCAAACCAACAATGCGGTCAGCCGGGCTTGTTTCGCTGGTCTGATAGACGGGCACCGAGAAGCTCGCGCTCGTGATTCCCGGCCCGAAAGTCAGTTGCCCGTTGGTGAAACCGTAATTTGAGCCGGCCACCGCCGGCAGATAGGGCAATTGAACATTGGTGTAAAAGGTCGTGAAATTGACCGTCTCGCTGCCGACCAGAGTGCCCAAGCCGGAGCGCGTGACCGTAATGAGCGCCTGGCCCGCGTTCTGGAAAACGCTGAAGTTATGGGTCAGGAAATTAAGATAGCCGTTGGTATCGGTGTCTATGATGGTCAACACGGCATTGCTGGGCGAGATCAGCAGTTGTTGGGAAGTGGCGTTGGACGAACCGCCCACCAGGGGATTGTACATGTACAAATTCACCGTCTTGGGGCCGTCCACCGTGCCGTCCTGCAACGTCTGCACGGTAAAGGTCTTGGGGCTGATTTCCCCGCTGAGCCAACTGAGTGTGATATTGGAAACACCCACGTAGTTGACACCGTTGATGGCGGTGCCATTGCTGGCGCCCACCTCCACGCTCACCTGTTCCAGAGCGGCGCCGCTGCGACTGACGGAGATGGTCGCCACTCCCGGTTTCAACACGCTGTAGGCCGCGGAACTGAACGACAAATAGCCCGGCAGAAAATGGTCGTCAATGATCGTGACAATCGAGTTGGACGGCACCAGCGGCGGGACGCTGGTGTCCAGCAGAGCGTTGCCCGTCGGCGACGAAAGGTAAATGTAGAAGAACTTGTTGCTCTGCTGCGTGGCATGGTCAATGATCGGAATTTGGAAGGAGTTGGAAGTGACGCCGTTGCCAAATTGCACCGGCTTGACCGACTGCCAGGTGAAATCATTCGAGTTGACGGCCGTGGCGTTGATGTAATTGGGCTGGACGGAGACCTGGCCGTAGCTGCCGTTGGTGCGCAACAGTATAATGGTCACATTGGAGGCGCTTTCCAGCACGTTGTAATTGGTCGCGCTGAAGCCAATGGTCCCGGCCGGGAAATTATTGTTGATGATGTCCAGTTGCGCCGTGTATTGGCCGAGGGCCGGACCCAGCGGAATGGGCACGCCGCCCAAACTCAGGAGGTTGCTGCTGGTCAGGTTGAGCAGAGTGAGATCGGCGTAAATAGTGGGCGCGGCGTTGGGGTCGTTGTTGATCTTGACAAAAAGATTCGGGCCGCCGCCGGTGATGGTGATGGGCTGGGACTCGTTATTGAGGCCGTACTCGCCGTCGCTCATGCGCCAGCCGTAAGCCCCGGGGCCTTCATCCTGAATGTTCCACACCGTATCATACAAAGAAACCGTCTCCCCAACCCCCGCCCCGTAGAGGCCAAAATCGGCGGAGGTGGCGGAACTGGAACTGGCGGGCAGCGTGTTGGTGCCCAACGTGGCCTCCAGCGGGCCCAGGCTTCCGTTCTGGCGATCCAGCGAGACAAAAAGTCGCGAGCCGGTGTCCCCCACCGAGTACGGGTTTTGCGTCATGCCCAGGTTGCCGGGGCAGTTGCCGATGCCGCCTTCCTCCGGGCCGGCCGTGGCCTGGCCAATGATCCGCGCGACGTTCAAGCGCACCCGCACGTCATCGCGCTCAAAGCCGCCGCCGAGGCGCGTAAAGTTTCCACCGATGATGACGTTGCCGTCGGCTTGCAGAGCCAGGGCCAGGACCTGGTTTCTCTGATTGTACGACGAGGGGTAATAACCGGTCAGGCTCGAACCGTTGGTGGTATAGGCGTTGGTGTTGTAATAAGGATTAATCACGCCGGCAAATTGATTGTAAGCGGTGTCCATGAAGCTGGTATCCAACCAGCCTCCCTCGCCTGGGTTGCTGAGTTGGCCGCCCAGCAGGCGCGCCAGGCCCACCCGGCGGGTGCCGTTGTACATCGTAAACTGGCCGCCCACCAGGATGTTGCCGTCCGGTTGCACGTCCAGCGAATAGACAATGTCATTAAAGCCCGAACCGGGCGCAAAACTGGTGTCCAGCACGCCGGCGGGGGTCAGGCGCGCGATGGAATTGCGGCTGATCAAATTGAAGTTTTGGAAGGCCCCGCCCAGGATGATCGAATTGTCCGACTGCACAACCACCGCCTGGACGTGGCCATCGGCGCCAAAACCTGGATTAAAGGAGGAGTCCAGGTTCCCGTTGGGCAGCAGGCGGGCGATGCGGTTCCAGTTGGTGCCGTTGACGAAGTTAAAAGCCCCGCCCAGGATCACGTTGCCCAAGTTGTCCGTGGTCACCGCATACACGGCCTGATCCGTGCCGTTGGACACGCCAACGCCCGAGCTGGGCAGGAAGGAGGTGTCCAGCCCGCCGCTGGGCAGCAGGCGCGCGATGTGATTGCAGTTGGTTTTGTTGAAGCTGGTGAAATCGCCGCCCACCAGGATGTTCCCGCCGGCATCCATGGCCAGGGCATAGACGTAGCCGTTGAATCCGAAGCCGGTGGCAAAATTGGTGTCCAGCGCCCCGTTGGATAGCAGGCGGGCGATGAAGGAAGCGTTGGTGCCGTTGACCGAGGTGAACTCGCCCCCGATGATAATCCGTCCGGCGCTGTCAATGGCGACAGCGTTGACGAAATAATTCGGCCCCCGGCCCAAGCCGGCGGTGAAGGTGCTGTCAATAAAGCCAGTGGTCAGCACGCGGGCGACGAAATTGATGGGCGTGTCGTTATAGGAGTCAAAGTCGCCCCCGATGACGGCCCTTCCGATGGAATCAATGGCCACCGAGTTGACCGCCGCATTGGCCCCGGGCTGGAGATTGTCGGGGGGTTGGGAAGTATTGAAGTCATCCAGATTGTAGTACTTGTCCACCGCGCCCCCGGGTTGCGTCGCCACGCCGTTATAGTCGAAGTTGATGGTCAGGCGCCCGGTGTTGATGGCCCCCAGAAAGGCCGGGGGATTGGCCCCGGCGTCCGACTGTGCGTCCCCGGTGGTCAGATACAACTGAATTTCAATATCCTCGTCAAATTCCACCGCGGCGTTATTGGTGATCGGGATGTAAATGCCCCGGGCGTCAATGAAATCCTCTGGAAATGTGATCGTGCCCGAGGGCGCGACCCAGGTGGTGGTCGTCGGCACATATCTTAGAGCGCCATCAACATTGGTATAGGCGGCTCCCGCGGTCAGCGGCGGCAGGAAATCAAAGTCCGACTGGCCGGCCGAAGGCACGGCGTAATCGGAATCGGCCAAGGTGGCAAACTTATTGTCATCAATCCACGTGATGTTGATGTTTCTGGAATCAATGGTGTAATGCAGAATGTGAGTGGCGGCCGCGGCAAAATCACGGTAGCTTTGCTGCAGCCACACCACGGCGGTGTGGCAGTTCTTGTTGCACCGCCAGGTGTATCTCTCCAAGTTCATCAAGATGGTTTCGTTGGCGGTGTTGCTGTACGTCACGTTGGGGTTGCCGTAGAAATTGAGGATGTCAATGTAGGCGTTGGTCCTGGTGATGGTCGGCGGCAGGATGTCCAGGTTTTCCTGCGGGTCCAAAATCGCGTTGGTCAAACTCAACTGCACCAGCCCGTTCAACCCGGGATAAGTGTAATCAAGCTCGGAAACGTAGTTCGTATTATCCTCCGCGCCGTAGGTCGGATAGTCCACCACCGAGGGATAAATGGCCGGGTCCCGGTCGCCGCCGTTGGCGATGGTGGCCAGACCGGGGTATAATTGCACATAGACATCCTGGCTCATCTGGTAGTCGTCAAAGATGAGCGTCTCGGTAAAAGGCGTAAACTGGTAGGAGGGGATCGCCGCCGGAACCACCACCGTCACGTTGGTCTGCTGGCAGATGCGGTTCGTCGTGTACCCGGTATAAGTGCCGTCGGTGTTGCTCACCAGCACATAGGAATTGGCCGGGACAAGCGGGGGATTGATGGGACACGGGAAATTGGTGAAAAAGTCAAACTGGCCGAGTTTGGCCGTGTCGATGGGGTAGATGTACGGGCCGAGGCTGACGAAGGGGCCGTAGGGCAGGACCCCGTAATTGGTCACGACCAATATCTCGGCGCCCTCGGCCACCTGATCCACGAAACCGCCGTTGACGGCGTCGCCGAAGTAATTGACCCAGGCCAGGTTCGTTATGTAGATATTGGAATAGCTGATTTCATTGGCGGGGGTGGCGGGCAGCCCGGAATAATTGGTGATTAGGATATTCGTGATCACGTAATTGCTGGTGTAAATATTGGTGTAATAGGCCGTCCCAACATTCAAGGTCACTTGGCACCGCCCGATGTTGCCGCCGGTGCGCGTGACGGTAAAGCGGGCGTTGGCCGAGCCTTGAGTGGACCCGTAAATGCTGGGAGTGACGCTGCCGTCATTGTCCGGCAGCCAGTTTTCCAGGCTGCTCATCTGATAAGTGGCCGACGAAAAGCCAAACCCGCCCGCCGACAGACTCGGCCCCCAGTTCAACACAGGGTAGCCCTGGATATTGCTCGCGCTGCCGACCTGGATAAAATAGGTCGTCCCCAGCGAGGCCCGAAAATCCACGCGACTGGTCTGGTAATCCGGGTTGGCGTCGTTTTGGTCGCCCACCACCTGGGTCAAGTTGGCAAAGGCCACGGCGGCGCCGGTGTTTTTGAGTTTATAGACGGCCAGCGTCGTGCCCAGCGGCGCGCCGCTATTGGTGATGGTGCTGTTGCGGGTGTTGAAATCAATGACCGTGGTGATCGGCGCCGTCCAGACGTACCAAATGGTGGATTGGGCCGGCACCGTCGTCAGCGGGGCAGGTTCCCCGACCTGGACGGTGGCGTTGAGGTTGGTTCCCTGCGCGGTGCCACTGACGCCCAAGATGCCTTGGGCGTTGGCTAAATCGTCGTTGGACGGGGCCGGCTGCGCCTGGCTCTCCAGGGCGCCCCCGCCGCATAAGGCCGCCACGGCCAATCCCCACAGGAATCCGGCCGCCCGCCGCGTGCTGTTATTTTGAACTGTAAACATAAAATTGAACTTCCTTTGCTCGCTTGGTTCCAGGCTTCGCGTTATCGGTCCTCCAGAAGCACGGCGCCGCTTTCATTCGTGCCAGGGAAAAAGCCGCGCGCGATGCCCTCGTCGGTCAAGACAACGCCCGAAAATGTCACTTTCTTCCTGGTCCCGGGGCTGTCAAACCATCCGCTGAAAACGCCCGAAGCAGACTTGACGGTCAGATTCAGGTTGGTCGCCCCGAAGGTCAACAGACTCTCCAGTTTCACCGGGATGCTCAGCGTGTTGGTGGACAAAACACCCCCGCTCAGGACCACGATGGGATCGGTCAGGTTCAGCGCGGCGGCGCCCTTCTTGGGCGCCTGCCAGGACGAGCCGGTTAATGGGAGAAGGTTGGTAAAGCCGTCCGGGTAGTGCGCTCTCTTGCCGGCCGCTTTGCTCCAACTGATGTTGGTTCCACTCAGCCCGTTGCTGACCGTCACCCAGCCCAAAACGGAATCTTTTCCGGCCGCGGCATAGGCGTAGAACGGCCAGTAGCCGTTCTGGGAAACCGGCGCGGAGGCGCTGAAAGTGGTTCCGTCGGCCAGCGCCCCGGCGAGAGTCAGGACCCCCAGTTTGCTGACGGCGCCGGCGCCAAAGCTGTCGCCCGCCATGTCGTTGGTGTCTATCCCTGTTTCCCATGGCAGCGACATGGTGTAGCTGCCCTCCAGCGGCGAGGGATTCTTGGCCGTCCACGCGGGCGCCACGTCCGCCGTCAGGAAGGCGTCCCAAGCCACGCCGTCGGTCTGGCCAAGGACCTGGCCGGTGATCTGGCCCGAATCATTGGTAATGTCCAGTTGGAGATTGACCCACAGAGAGTCATTCCCGCTCCTGGCCTGGAACCCGGCGGCGCCGGAGCCGGTGAATTGGGAAGCGAAAGGATAACTGGCCGGCCCCATGACCAACTTGCCCGAAAAACTGCCCGTCTTGGCCAGCGTCAGGGAAACGGCGCCCGAACTGGCGGGGTCCACCGCGTTGCTCTCGAAGAAGAGGCCGTAATAGACCCCCGCCGACGCGGGGAACGGGTTGGGGATGAAATTGGCCGTGATGGCCGTATTGGTGACAAAGGCAAAGGTGAGTTTGGGCGAGTAGGAGTTGGTGTTGGTCGCGCCGCCCTCGATGGCGGTTGTCCAGTAGTCAAACACCCAGCCCGTGGCCGGCTTGGCGGTCAAGGTGTAGGCCTTGCCCGGCGCCAGCGTGCTTTGCTGGATGACGGGCGAGCTGGTGATCGTGCCCTGGCCGTTGGAGGAGATGGTCAGGACCTCCAGATTCGAGCCTTGCGCCACATAGACGTTGGTGTAAGCCAACTGAAACCCGTTGGAACCAGGGGTGCAGTTGCAAGGGAAGGAATACGTTCCCGGGCAACTCATAAAATTGGTTCCGTACGGGCCGTTTAAGAGATAAGGGCCATAGTCCTTCAAAAAATAGTAGTTGAGAATGCCGTCCCAAAAGGCAATTTCGGTGCTGTTGGCCACGGCGGCGTTCATCAAGCAGACGATGCTGCTGTTGGTATAGGGGACAGCCTGGACGCTGTTGGGGCCGACGAAATTCCGCACCCAGATTAGATTCGTATAATGCTGCTGCAGCTTGCCTGGATCAATGTTGGAATCGGCAAAGTAGATGGTGAAGTTCGGGTCAATGAGAAGGTTGGTGTAATAGTTAGTGGAGGCGTAATTGGTCAGATCCAAATAGTCCACATACATGGCGTTTTTCTTTCCAGCGGCGCTGAAATGCAGGATTGAGTTTGACGATTGCCGGTCCAGCACCAGGCGCCCAATGACCTCGTTGTCGGAAAAGCCTTTGGCAACATTGTTGCTCCAGTCCGTGGCGGCCCAGACGTGCGTGACGTACTGCACATTGGTGGCGATGGTGTGAATTTCCGTGCCAAAGAGGTCCCCCGTGGCGGGTTTGCTTTCCAGAGTAAAACCGTCCGTCACCGTCCAGTGGTTGATAATGACGCTGTTGGTGTTGGTCGTCGGCGCGCCGGACACAAGATCGGTCAACTGCGCGGTGGCGTTGAGCGTGAGGGAGGCCGGTTCGGCCAGGCCGGCGGAGATGACCGAATTGGTCACTTGAATCGTGTTGGCGGAGAGACTCACGCTGCCGTCGGCCAGAAGGTAATTGGTCGTGCTGGTCAGCACCAGACCCATGCTTAGATTGCTGGCTTCGATCAGGATGGAGCCGCGGTTGTTGGCCGTGACGCTGCCGTCATTCTCAAAAAGCCGCGACTGAAAGAGCGGCGCGATGGAAATCATTTGGCCCAAATTGGTGATGGAGTTGACGGTGTAGGCGCGGCCCTGCGGGGCGGCTGGGCCGCGGTTGGCGTTGAAGCCCACGTCCAGAAGATTGTAGGAGCCTAAAAAGCCGTTGGTATTGATGAAGAGATTCTGCAGGTAAGGCGTGGTGGCCGGCGTGAAATTTTGCGCGTTTTGGGAGAAATAGTTGCTGGACTCGATGGTCAGGTTGGTGGTGTTGAACACCGCCTGGTTGATCACATTCAAGTTATCCTGCAGGACAATCGTTTTTTTGCCCGTCAGAGTGAGATTGCGCACCGTCGGGGCAAACGAGCCGAACAGGTTTTGGTCCACCACCAGCACGTGGTAATGCCATTGGTTGGTAATGGGGCCGGTCCCAAAATCATTGGTCATGGTGTTCTGCCAGGTGGCCGACCAGGCATAAATGTCGCCCCGGACACGACTGAAGGTGGTGGGAAAGAAGTTGGAAACATTCAGGACGCCATTGGTGGCGTTGACGGTGGCGTTGACTTGACCGAAATCCACCGCCGCGGTGCCGCCGCCGGTGAGATTCGTCACGTTGTAGATGACCATGCCCTCCGCGCGCACGCGCGCCTGGGTGATGTCCAGATTATCCGCGCTGATCTCGATGCGCGCGGGATCATTGGTCGGATCCGGCAGGTTTACTTTGAAGTCCGACAAATAGTCATAGACCGCCGAGTTGGTTTCCAGGAGGGAAGTGAACGACCCGGAATAGTCCGACGGATTGCGGCCTATTTGGGCGCCGTATTCCGAAATCTCCAGCGGCTCTTTGTAGTTATTGAACGTGCCAGCGGTATAAATATAGGCCGGATCGTATCCATAGGGGAAGGCATAAGCTTCGGCAAGAAGAACCGCGTCGGCCCATTCGATCGGCGTCGTCGTCGTCAAGGCAAAGGCATTGGGCCGGTAGTAGGGACCAGCGTCGCTGGCATCAAGGCACTCGGTCATGGATGGCAGAAGAGCGCCGTCGTCAATCAGATAAATGCCGTTGGTCACGGTCTGGCCCGTGATCACGTCATAAACCGGCTCGGCAATCTGCACGATGTCTTCAAAGGCATTATCGTCCTCGGGCACGGTGGCGCTGGCATACTGCAAAAAGTCAACGCCGTTTCCGATGCCGACGGTGGCCGACATGTTGGGGTTTGAAAAATTCGTATTGACGAAGACAATGTTGTAATAAATGTTGGTGCCGGTGCCATCGATATTATAGGTGGCCGTCACGCTCCATTGGGCACTGATGTAATTGATCGGGAAAAAACCAGGCGCGAGGCTGTCCCCGCGCGCGGTCGTGTTAATGGAGGGCACAAAGTATTCGGGCGAGTCCGTCGCCAAATTCTCCAAGTCACCCGACAGGATTGAGACGTCCTCCGTCAGCGCATTGGTAATGCCCCAGAAGAGATCGTAAACGCCGGTGGAAGGCACGTAAAAGTAGGGGCCTCCCACAAAAATAGCCCCGCCGTCCTGCCCTTGCAGCCCGGTGGTATCCACGTTGTTGTTGGTCAGCGCGCCAATGGTGAGGGACGTGTTGCCGACCGTGCTGACAGCCCCCGCCGCCAGAGTGCCATAGGCCGTGGTCACATTGCTGCCCACCAGGCTCAACACCCCGGCGTTGCCGACCGAAATGGCTCCCCCCCCCGAGTTAACGATGTTGGTCGCCTGCACCAGAACTTGCGAAGGAATAGGCTGGCCCATGCCGGGAATCGTGGTAATGAGCAGCGAGCCGGGCGGTTCGTAGAGCGCGTCCGCCGCGTAAGCCTGCACGTCAATGCCTTCCACGGTGCCCTGGTTGAGGAAGTAACTGGCGCCGTGCGTGGTGGTGGAAGTGACGGTATCGAAAAGAAAGCCCGGGTAGGCCAGCAACACCCCGCTCTGAGTGTTGGTGTAATAGAGCGTGTCCTTGGTCGTGAACGGAAGGGGATTATAGCCGTTTTCAAACAGGCCGCTGGTCAAATTGGTTGGAGTGGCGCCGACGACCGCATTAATCTCGATGGTGCCCGCATTGTAGAAACCGACCGCGTCCACCTCGGGGGACGAGGTGATCAAGCCATAGTTGACAAATTGATTCGTGGTGGTGAGACTGCCCCAAGCGGCCTGGCACAAGCCCAATCCGAGAAAAACCGTTGTAATAAATCGTTTCATATACGGATCATCCTAATGGAGCCGGGTGGTCCCCGTCCCGGTGCTCGTGGTGGTGTTGGTGTTTGAATTCAACACTGCCGCCCATTGGTTCGTCGGCAAAGTCGTACCACCCTGCAAGACCTGAACTTCCAATTCCGCCAGGCTGCTGCCCAGGGGATAAGCAATGGGGGCGTTGGTTGAACCGTCGAACGTTCCCCAATTAAAAATCGGATAGGCGTAATAATTATAGTTATCCAGGAAATTGGGACTATAGGCGTAGTAGATGGGGCCAATGTTGTTCAGCACGACAAGTACGGGCGCAGTAATGGTGCTGGGCAGGATGCCGCCGCCGGGGGAGACATAGGGGGTTTGGATGAAGGTCCCTGTGCGGGACAGCGCAGGGTCGCTTAACGGGGGGCCTTCGCTGGCCATATTTGCGGCCGTAAAAAGAATGTCCGGCGCCGTGACCGTCCGCGTCACGTGCATTTGATAGAGCCTTGAGTTGGTGACATAGGGAACATTGTACCTGTACGTGATCGGGGTAAAGCCGGGGTTGAGCATGGAATCGTAATTGACTTTCACAAAGGTGATCTTCTCCACCCCCCCCAGCAACCCGGTAAAATTGCTGATCCCCGTGATGAGGTTGGTCGTGTTGACCGCCATCCAATCGCTGCTGAACGGTGCGGCTACCGTGTTGCTGTCCAAGGACTGATAGTCGTAAAGGCCTTTGTTGTAGAGATACTTCAAACCGGCCACGTCGTCCCGCGTAAAGTTCATATAATAGGCCCCGATCTCAAGATTATTCCCGGTCGCCACGGCCGAGTAGCGCGTCGCCGTCGTGTCCGAGGCGGTTTCAATCGCGTCGCCGACGGCCACCCCGACCGGGCAGCCGTCCCAAATTTTATAATTGTAGAGGCGGCCATTGACATAAGGCGTTGGATTGTAGGTGACGGGATCATAATTGCGATTGATGACAAAGTACTCATAATCGCAGGTTACCGTGTCATAGTGGGCGCGGGCCGCCAGGTCCCAAACGTGCGTTTCGCCCATCAGCCCCATGTGTTCGGCCATGAGCCATAAAACCGTGGATTTCAAGTCCAGCAGTTCCATGGCCTGGGCGGTATAGTTGACTTGTTCGGCTCCGTCGGTCAGGTAATTGGCCAATTTGGCACTGGAGGCGCTGGGCAGGGCATTGAGCACCGTAAAGGCCGACTGCACCGCGGCCTCCCCCTTGGCGCCGAAATAATCCAGAAACGTGGCGTCGAACCCATAGGTAATGATGGGCGTGGTCAAGCGGGATCCCTCGCCAAAGTTTTTCGGCGCGCCGTTTTCCCTCCCGTCAAAACCAGGCTCTACATAGAAGTAGTAATAGCGCACACTGCCGGCAGGATTACTGTAATCCAGGTCCGTGGTCTGCCACGTCTCCACCGGCCCCCACAGAGTGAACGCGCCGACGTGCGGCGCCACCATCAGCGCCAGAAGCAAGCAAGTGCGTTTTATCAATTTTAACAGCATAAAACTTACGGTGATGTGTTCAAGGAATAGGCCTGGCCGCTCAGATCAAATCCCGTCGTGTCCGTCCCAGTCGGGCTTACGAAACTGGACCAGACCACCAAAAACGTGTTGACGCCGTTCCACGCCACCGCGGGATGAAGCTGCTGGCTGAGGGTGGTCGTGTTGATCCGCATTTCACCGCCCGCCACCGCGGTTCCACTCTGCAAAAAGCGGCCAAAAACACCCTCGCGCGAGCCGTCCTGCCCCAGGCTGGTCCACACCACCAGACTGCCGGAGGGGCCGGCGGCGATTTTGGGCCGGTATTGATCGCCGAACAAAAAGGTGTTGATGCGAAAATCCGCCACTTCGGGCGAGCCGGAGGCGTTGAAGGCGCGGCCCCAGATATCCCAACCGTTGGTCGTCACAACCAGGTCTTTTTGCCCCCAAACCACCGTGAATCCACCGTCGTTCATGGGCGCGACATCCGGCGTGTCACAGGGATTGTTGGCGGAGTTGACCAGAATCTCATCGGTCACAGCCACGCCGGCGGCAGTGAAGACGCGGGCATAGACATCCACGCTGTTGTTAAACCGCTCCTGTTCGGAAACCCAGCAGATGACGTAGTTGCCGTTGGCCAGGGCGGCCACGGCGGGCTTGCGCTGGTTGTACTGGGTGAACTGGTTGATTTGAAAATCCTTGGCCGGGGAGCCGGCGCCCTTGGCGGACAATTTGCGGGCAAAAACCCCCCATAAGCTGCCATCCTCCCCGTAACTGGCCCAGGTAATAATCGCGCTGCCGTCGGGCAACGCCGCCACGGCGGGGTCCGCCACCTGGTCTTTGGTATAAGTGTTGACGCGGATGTCGGCGGTGTAAAAGTTGGTGCCGTAGGCTTCGTTGGTTCTGACCGTGCCGGTGGCCAGGCGGGCATAGATGCCGGGGGTGGCGCCGACGCCGCTCTGCCAGACAAAAATCGTTTTGTCGTTGGCCAGGAGTTGGACTTTGGGGCGGAGCTGGTCGCCTGTGGCGACCTTGTTGGCGCAGAAGATGCGCTTGGAGGCGAAGCTGGTGGTCAACATCGCGCCGCCAATGCCGGCGCCTTTCTTGTCCACCACGTTGTCCTGCCAGGCAATCACGCCGGCGGTTGGCGAGAGAGAAAGGCTGGGCCAGACCTGATCGCCCGGAATGCAGCCCAGAACTGAGAATTCGACGCCCTGGGGAATGACGGGATTATTGGTCGCGGAATTCTGAGCGAAGACCGCCATTGAACCAGCGAAATAAACCCCCCATCCGAAACTTTTCAAAACGCGCAACATGACGGATATATGATTCATTTGTTTAGCACAGCAACCTGCCTTTGTCCACGCAATCTTTGTTTATTTGAGGGGGTTTGGGATATTCCAAGTTCATGGAGGGTATGCCGGTCGTTTCAGCAGACGCCCGCCGCAGCCGGAAAAAGCTCCGCCGCGGTGGGGCGGGCCTGATCGAGTTCGCGCAAGAGCGATTTGAACCCCCATCGGGCGTAAAGCTGGCGCAAAGCGACCGCGTCCACCGGCTGGCCGGCCAATTCCTCCAACGAAACTTCATAAGGCACGTCACTGTTCAATCGCACCAGCCGCTGATTGCGGCGAACCACCTCCCCCGCAGCTTGCAAGCTTGACCGCAAGCGGTCTGAACCCACCTCCTTTAATCGCCGGTATAAAGCATCAACGGAACCAAACTGGCGCAGCAAAATGGCAGCAGTTTTTGCGCCAACGCCCGGCACGCCGGGAATGTTATCCACCGCGTCGCCAATGAGGCTCAACCAATCCACAATTTGCGTGGGTTCCACGCCCGTTTTAGCCCTGACCTCCTCCGCCCCCCAAAGGGCATCGCTCTTGTCCTGCGGATTGAGCAGGCGGACATGGGGCGAAACCAATTGCATGAAGTCCTTGTCCGAACTGGCGACGGCGACTTCCAAACCGCCCGCCACGGCCCGCCCGGCAAGGGCGGCAATGGCGTCGTCCGCCTCGCATCCGTCCAGCAGGAGGGAAAAGATGCCGGCGGCGCGCAGGTAAGCCACCATCTGGTCAAGTTGCGGCCTTAAGTTTTGCGGCATTTCGGGGCGTTGCGCTTTGTATTCCGGGAGCAGGGCGGTTCTTTCCGCAGCCAGGCCGCCATCCCAAACCACAGCCAGGTGAGTGGGGCTGACCCTGGCCCGCACCCGGCCCAGAATCCGAATAAAGCCGTAGATGGCGTTGGTGGCCGCGCCGTCCGGCGCGGAAAGGGAGCGGATGGCGAAAAAGGCCCGGTAGGCGAAAGCATGGCCGTCCACGATCAGCAAACGCTGTCGCGCCGGAGATTCAAATGTTGGGCTGCTTTGCATGACGCGGGCGCATGGTGGGCCTTGGCCGCCGCCTCATGGGGCCGCCGGGGCCGCCACCGGCGCCGTGGCCGTTTGCGGTGGAATGCCCGTCCTGGCAAAGGGCATGTCCGCGTCCGTATGCACCCGGTTGCCCGCCGGGTCAATCATGGTGGGGGTGACAAAAATCAACAGGTTCTCCTTGGTGCTGTCGGAGCCGGAGCTTTGAAACAACTTGCCGAAGAAAGGCAGGTCGCCCAGCATGGGCACCTTGTCGTGAATCTTGGTAATGGTTTCGGAAATCAATCCTCCCAACACCACTGTCTGTCCGTCCCACACGTCGCACGCCGTCGCGACTGACCGGATGCGGAAATGCGGCAAGGGCAGCACGGCTACGATGGGAATGCCGACGGTGGAACCGACGGCCACTTCGGATTGCGGGACAAATTGGCCGGGATTGTCATATCCAATGAATTCGGTGTAGGTCGGGATAAGAGCCATCTCGATGGAAAAGCCGTCGGCGGAAACGGTTGGGATGACGTCCAAGCTCGGCCCCAAGGCCAGGAAGGAGGTGGTGTAATTCTCGCTTTGAGCGGCGGAACTTCCACTGCTGGTCAACCCGCCGCCTGTGCCGGTAGAGGTGTTCTGTTCCACCGACGTGACGATAGTCACCAAGTCCTGGGCCGCAATGTGGGCCTGCCGTCCGCTTTCCGTCGTCACCTTGGGAGCGGCCAAAAGGTCCGACCCGGTGCGTTGTTCGATGGCGTTGATGGCGACGCGGAACTGGGGATCCGTCATAATGCCGGTGAGGGTGCCCAAGGTGGGGAGGCTGGGGGCGTTGTTGCCTTGCCCGGCCGTCTGGCGCAAGCCTGAAGTGAGCAAATTATCCGCCGCCGAAGCCGCCGCGGCTCCAGGCCCCGCGGTATAAGTGGACGAGCCTGAGGTCTGCTGCGTGCCTGGCCCCGGGAAAATGCCGCTGGGGTTGGCCGAGGTGGACTGGCCTTGGTAGGAAGGCGCGGTGCCGCCCTGCACACCAATGGCGCCATGGTTCATCAGCGTGTTTCCAAGATACCATTGGAATCCAAGTCCCTTGGCGTCATCTTGTTCCAAGTCCGCGAATTTGGCTTCAATCATGACCTGCGGCGGCGTCTGGTTGAGCAGTTCAATCGCCTGCTGGATGATTTCTATATCCGACAAGGTGGCGCGCACCAGCAATTCACCCAGGCGATCATTCCAAAAGATCATCTTGGGAGGCGTCAAGTCAACGCCGGCAGCCGTAAAGTAAGCCCGCACCAAGGCGTGCGATTGCGCGGTGTTGTTGGTCACGGTGATGAAAGGCAGCCCCATCTGCCGTCCGCCGGCGCCGGTTTGTTGTCCCTGGCCCTGCTGGCCGCCTTGCGACACAGGAGCGATGATGACTTGGGGAATCGTGCCGCCTATGGTGCTGCTGCCGCCGCTGCTGCCGCCGCCGCCGCCGCCGCCGCCACCGCCGCCACCACCACCACCGCCGCCGCCGCCGGAGCCGCCGGCGGTTTGGGTGCCGAAGTTCAGTTGAATGGCGGATACGTTTTCGAGACCTTGAACGAAGGTGTTGGGGTTGACATGGAATGTTCTGGTGTAGAGTTGGATCACATCCGGCGGCTTGGGCGAGAACACCACCGCGTAATCTTCAATGGTATAGCGGATCGGTTTGTCGGACACCTTGGTCACGGCATCCAAGACATCCGCCAGACGGAGATTGGTCAGCGGCGGATTAATATTGATGATCGCCTCGGCGCCGATATCAATCTGCTGCGTCGGCGTGGCGGCGGGCACCGCGCCGGCGGCGGCCGCGGCGGTGGCATCGGCAGGAAGCGCGCCGCCTGCCGGTTCCGCGTTCTCGTTAATCATGAAGTTAATGCCGATGCCATCCGGGTCGCGTTTTTGGGATTCGGTTCTCAACTTGGCCACGACTTCCTTCAAAGGATAAGCCGTATAGCTGACTTCATTGAGCCGGATGGAATCGAGCTTGGAAAGAATCCGCTGCCGTCCCTTGCTGGTATAAACCAGGTTGGTGTCGTACATCGGGTTGGGCTTGGGCAGATCATCCCGTTTTCTGGATTGAATCCAGGCGGCTTCGACGCGGCCGATGGAGCTCTTGACCCCTTCCTCCCGGCGGCGGGCATCGTCCATGTAACGGGCTTCCTTGATTAAATCCAGGTAATAGGGAGCGCTGCGGTTGTTCGGATCATCCTTGACCACTAGAACGAGGGTGGCCTCGGCCTCGTCATATTTGCCCATTTCGTAGAGGAATTTGGCGTTCTGCACGCGAGTGGCGATGTCAATTCGTTGTTTTTGCAAAGCCGGAAGCTGCTGCACGACGTCGGGGCTGGGCACCCGGCCCAATTGCTCGGCCTCGCGCTGCTTGATTTCGATCTTGAGGTGTTGCAAGTCGGGGTTGTTGGGATCCATTTTCAAGGCGGCGTCAACTTCGTTGTTGGCCACGATCATATTGCCGGCGGCCATGGCTTGGCGGGCCAGGGTGGACCGGACGGTGTCCAACCCCGCGATGGCCTCCCTCTTTTCGGCGTCCACGGCGGGGCTGCCGACTTGGACGGTGGGGATTTGAGCGACGGCGTCTTGATAGAGCTTGGAGGCTTCCACCAATTGGTTTCTCTTGAGGGCGTCGCGCGCTTGCTGGAGTTTGAGGTGCAAACGAATGGTGGCCTCCTGGCGGCGCACCGCTTCGTCATTGGCGATTTCGACCGGGTTCTCAACCGGAGCCGGTTGGGCGTGCAACGATATGGCGAGAAGAAAGGCCAATCGCAGACTTGTTTTTGCTGCTAATGTCATGGCGTCGTATCCTGTTAAAATTAGTCCCCCTTAGGAGACTTCGTCCACCTGATTTCTGTCACTTTGGTAGTACGTCTGGACTGCACTCTAACGGCATCGTTGGTGATTTCAACAATAATATAAGGGTCGTTGTCCAGATTGAACTCCTCCTTCACTTTTCTCTTCAGCAGTGTCAGCGTCTCCGGATCGTATTTCAGATCGGCGTAGTAACTCTGCACGTGCTTGTAAGGGTGGTTGGTGGACACCCATACATTGGTGTCTCCCGTTTCAAGTATTTCCAAATTGACTTCCGATGGATCGTTCTCAGCACCTTTAATGCCGCGCACGATGAACGGCCACCCCTTGTTCTTTTCGTCCTTGTGCGGATACAAGGATTTGGCGTGCAGGCTGGGCTGGTTTGGGTCCGGAACGTTACTCTGGACGTTCATCACGTAAATGGAACCCTCCATCGGGCGCTCAAAGGAAATAACCGTGTAAAGAGGAGTGATGCCGGTGACGACCAGCGCGTCGGGGCCACTCTTGACGATCTTGAGCAGATCGCCGTTGGCCTTGCGCTTCCAAGTGACCGGGTTAAAAAGATTATGCTCGCCCGCCAGCAGCACGGTGGGCGGATTGGTGATTTGCGCCAGGGCTTGCTGGTAAGGCGTGAGGTCAAAGGCTTCCGGCGGGGCTGTCTTGGGCGCCCGCCCAGCCGTGGAGTCGTGCGCTCCTTCCTTCGCCTTCTTGGCGGCGGAATTCATCCAAAGCACGGCCGCTGCCAGGCACAGCAAGACCACGCACAGGATGATCTTTTCGTAATGTTTCTTCAGAAAATCCATCACGGTGCCGCCGTTCTTGTTCTAGGTTGGTTGGGTTGGGGCGCGGCCTTCGGCGCTTCCAACGGTTTTAGTTTGATCACGTCAATATAAAGGGTCACAAACAAGGGAACTTCCGTTAAAATCGTTTCCGGCGGGGCTGGCCCGACCGGCGTGGGCGCCGTCGGAGCCTGCGGATTAGGCATGGCCCGCCTCATGGACCTGAAATCGCGGTCGCCGCGGCCAATACCTCGAGGCGCAAACGGGTCCTCCGAGGGTTCCCGCATGACAGGCCGGGGGATATATTGGGGCGTCGGCGCCGGCTGCAGGGGTTGCTCCGGGGTCACTTGCGGCAGCGCCACGGTGGATTTGGAGACGTAAAGGGTCTTGACGATGAAGCAGTTGCTGGAGGCGGCAACGCCGGCCAAAACATTGGCGATCTCGGTGCTGAAGGCCCGGAACTCGACCGTGTAAGGCGTCACCACCCCGTTCTGGTTGGTGATCGGGCTGAACCTGGTGAAACTCTCTCCGTTGTCATCCGGGGAAACCTGCGGGCGCTGGATTTGTTCCAAAAAGTTGATCTTGGCCGCGTAAAAGATGCTCAAAATTGACTTCATCTCCTCCATCTCCTGCGTCCACGGCTCGATACAATCGGGAGGGAAATTGAGCTTGGACATGATTTGGCCGAACCCGAACTCATATCCCGGATACAATTGCACCCCGGCATTGGTCGCGTCCAAGCCAAACTGGGTGACGGTCTTGAGCAGGTATTCCTTGAATTGGCGGTCATCCATCTTGGGCGGAGGGGGAAACAAGGCGAAAGGCTTCCGAAAATCCACCAGGAAGGACTGCACCCGAGCCGCGTCATCCTGCGCCGACTTGATGGTGGCCGCGTCGGGAAACGGCTTTTTTTCCCGCAATTCCTTGATACTGGCCTGGGCGGCGGCGTAATCGGCGCTGGCTTTGGCGTTGTCGCCCATGGTGGCCAGAAGCAAATAGCCGCAGTACCCGGCCAGACCCAACGCCACGAGGATGGTGATGACGAAGAAAAGATTTCGCTTGATCCAGGCCATGTCTATTTGAGGTTGAAATGTTTCGCCAGGTTCACCGTCACATCAAACGTGAAGGTATTCGTGTCCCCCTCGATTTTGACTTCTGGCATCGTCACCGGGTTGGTAAAGCTCGGATTGTTGGTCAAAAACTGCCGAAACATATAGGCCAAGTCAGAGTTTGCCCTGCCAGGGCGGTTGATGCCCCGGAGAGTAAGCTGGACGTTAGTCACCTCAACCGCTGAAAGCGCCAGCGCGGGCATGGCCCTCGACGTCACCGTCGCCGTCGGCGTCGGCGAAGACGAAGGGGGCCCCGGCATGCCCAGCCTGCCGCCGTAACGGCCTCCCCGCAAAAAGCCGGACCTGGAGGAGCCTGAACCGGCGCTGCGATCTTGCATGCCGGGTTGATACCCATCCGGCATGACCGGCGAAAAACTCTCCACCCATAACCCTTCGTCGGTGTTGGTTCCGCCGTTGTCCGGCGTGGTTAAACTCGCCTTTTCAGCCGCCTCGGCCTGAATGAGCACCTTGCGCAAATCCTGCAAGACAACGATCCAGAAGAAGCGAGTGTCGGCCAGCGACTTCAAATTGTCGGCCTTCGTCTTCTGATCGCCCCGCGACCCCAGCACGGTTTGCAGGGCCTGGTTGTCCTTGGTTAATTTGGCCAGCGGCGCCTGCAGTTCGGCCGCCTTGGTTCGGAAAACGTCCCCAATGCGTTTCTCCGCGACGTAAATGGCGAAGATCACCAGGGCCAGGCTGAAAACCGAGGCGACAAGGTAAGGTTTTTTGCTCCCGAATTCCTGCCGCTGCAGCGAACTCTTGGGCATCAAGTTCAGTTCCACCGGGCAATGGGCCAGGTCCCTCAACCCCAGCCCCACGACCTCTCCGAAGGAGTGGGCGTACTTGGACAATTCATCCAGGTCCAGCGCCGGGTCAATTTCGATATTGCGGAAAGGATTGAAGTACTCCACCGGCACATTGAGTTTTTCGGCGAAAAACTGCGCCGTAAAAGGCATGATCGAGGCCCCGCCGGACAGGTACAGCCGCTGCGGGGCCGAGCCGCCCTGCTGGGCGCGGAAAAATTGAATGGTCTGATTGACCTGGATGTGCAGGCGCGTCATGACCTGCCGGGCTATCTTGGCGATGGCCGCCGCCTGCGGGTCTTCCGGCTCCTCGTAAGCGCCGCCCAGGCTGACGGAGCCTTTCTCCAGCTTGATGGCCTCCGCCTCCGGGAACTTCAGCTTGGCCTCATGGGCGAAATCCTGCGTGATGGAATTGGCCCCAATGTTGATGCTGCGCGAATAGACCTTGCCCTTCTCGAAGAAGAGCAAGTTGCTGGTCTTGGCGCCGATGTCCAGCAGCATCGTGCAGCCCTCCAAATCCCCGTAATTGTAGCGAAAGGCATTGCACAGCGCCGCCGGCGAAGCGTCCACCAGCTTCAGGCGCAAGCCCGCCCCCTCCGCCACCCGGAAGAGCCCGTCAATAATTTCGGATTTGACCGCCACCAGCAACACTTCCAGCTCGCTGGTGGCCGAGGTGCCCAGAATCTGATAATCCCACACCACTTCGTCCAGCGGGAAGGGCACGTTTTGCTGCGCTTCGTAGCGGATGATCTGCGTCACCTTGGAGGTGTCCACCGGCGGCAGCTTGACAAATTTGGAAAAGACATGGAAACCCGGCGCGCAGGCGTTGACCTGGCGGGACGTGTAACTTTTTTCCGCCAACAGTTCGGTCAGCCCCTTGCGAATGGCCGCCTCGCGCGAGGCTTCCTGCGACCCTTCGATCCCCAGCGCTTTGATCCCGTATTGTTTGAGACGCAATCCACCCGCCTCGTTCTGCTCAAACTCGGCCAGCTTCAAGCTTCCAGCCCCAAAATCAACCGCCAAGAATGATTTTGAGTTTAGCATGGAATCTGGTTGTGCTCGGCGCGCCTACATCGCTCTTGTTGCTTCCAAAGCTTCATCATTTTAAAAAGTCCGTGCTTGTTACTGCAAATCCGCGAAACGGTCAATCGTTTTGATAAAGAAATATCTCCTTAGCTAGCGACATGCCAGCGCCCAGCCCGTGGCCGCCGCCCCGGTGGACGACACCACGTTGGGCTGGCGGACATCCGCCGTCCATTTTTCTGCGGCATTCTCACGCATCATGCGTGAAATTCCCGCGCCGCGCAAGCCCAAATTCAGCTCAGGTTCTCCCTCGAAAATACTCAATAGTCTTGACAATCCCTTCCGCCAGCGGCACCCGCGGCGCCCACCCCAAAAGCTCCCGCGCGCGGCCGATGTCCGGCCGGCGCTGCCGCGGATCATCCTGCGGCAGCGGACGGAACACGATCTTGCTGCGCGAACCCGTGACCCGGATGATCTCGCGCGCAAACTCAAGCATGGTCCATTCCGTCGGGTTGCCAATATTGACCGGCTCGTGGCCCCGGCTCATCATCAGACGGTATATCCCCTCGATCAAATCCGCGCAGTAACAAAAACTGCGCGTCTGCTGGCCCTTGCCAAAAACCGTCAGCGGCTTTCCCGCCAGCGCCTGTCCAATGAACGCCGGCACGACGCGTCCGTCGTGCAATCTCATGCGCGGCCCGTAGGTATTAAAAATGCGCACGATCTTGGTGTCAACGCCATGCTCCCGATGGTAGGCCATGGCCAGCGCCTCGGCAAATCTCTTGGATTCATCGTAGCAGCCGCGCGGCCCAATCGTGTTGACGTTCCCCCAGTAATCCTCCCGTTGCGGATGCACCAGCGGGTCGCCGTAAATCTCGGAGGTGGAGGCCAGCAGGAACCGCGCCTCCTTGTGCTTGGCCAGCCCCAGCGCCTTGTGCGTCCCCAGCGACCCCACCTTCAGAGTCTGAATCGGCAGCTCCAGGTAATCCACGGGACTGGCCGGCGAGGCGAAATGCCACACGTAATCCACCGGTTCGTCCAGGAAAAGAAACTCCGTCACATCCTGCTTGATAAACCGGAAATCCGGGCGGCCCGCCAGATGGTTGATATTCTCCACGCTGCCGGTGACCAAATTGTCCATCACCACCACCCGGTGCCCTTGAGCCAGCAAATAATCCACCAAATGGGACCCTAAAAATCCGGCCCCGCCGGTCACGACCGACCGGGGCTGCGTGGTCTTGAGAATGTTCTTTTTTGGCCTCATACAAATCAAAGAATCAGCGCGCTCCCTTGCCCAGGAGCACGACCCAGATGGTGCGCCATAAAATTTTGATGTCCAGCCACAAAGACCAGTTGTCAATATATTCCAGGTCCATTCTCACCCAATCCTTGAAGTCCTTGACGTCGCTGCGCCCCGACACCTGCCAGGTGCAGGTCAGCCCCGGCCGCACGCTCAGGCGCCGGCGATGCGACACGTCATCGAAGCGTTTCACCTCGTCCACCGGCAGCGGGCGCGGCCCCACCAGGCTCATCTCAAAGCGCAGCACGTTGAACAGTTGGGGGAATTCGTCGAAGCTGGTCTTGCGCAGCCAGCGGCCCGCCTTGGTCACGCGCGGGTCGTTGGTCACTTTGAAAACCGGGCCGGACATTTCATTCAACCGCTCCAGCTCATGTTTCAACTGCTCGGCATTGGTGACCATCGAGCGGAACTTATACATGACGAATGGCTTCCCGTTCAAACCCGCCCGCTCCTGCCGGAACAAGACCGGCCCGCGCGAGGTCAGCTTGATGACCAGCGCCGTGGCCAGCATGAAGGGCGACCAGATCACCAGGATCACCAGCGCCCCCGCAAAATCCATGGCCTGCTTGATCAGCCGCGACCACGAGGTCTCCGTCCCGCAACGAAACACCAGCACCGGACGCCCGTAAAAACGGTCCAGGCTGGCCTCCGAAATCTCCGTCTCGAAAAAGTCCGCCAACAGCCAGGTCTCAACCCCCTCCAGCTCGCAGGCCCGGATCACGCTTTCGACGCGTTCGAAAAACGTGTGTCGCGCCGTGATGACCACCGCATTGATGGAATGCTCGTGCAACGAAACCACCAACTCTTCGATCGGGCTTGAGTTCAGATCGAACTGCTCCACCACCTCCAGTTCTTCCGTCAAGCTGGCAATATCGGCCACCAGCCGGCCCATGTCTTCCACCGACCCCGCCACAATGATGCGCCGCTTGAATCGCGCCTGGCCCAGCTTGGTCTTGTAGGCCACGCGCACCAGTCCCTCCTTGAGCATCATCAAGCCAAAGCTGCAAAAACCAAACAGCACAAAAACGGCGCGCGCCGCCTCTTTCTTCAACATGAACTCCATCAGAATCAGCCCCACCGCGGAAATCGCGCAGGCCCTGGCCAACTGCCAGGCCATCTGCGGGACGGTACAAGAGAAAGGGCGCTCGTAAAATCCGTGCCACTCCAGCACCAGCGGCGTCATCGGAATCACCACCAAAAACAGCCAGAAATACTCCTGTTTGAAGGGCGCGATGGCATCCGCCCCAAACTGGGTCCAATAAAACCGAACCGCCCAGGCCAGCCACAGCCCCAATGCGAACACGATCCCGTCCATGACCATGTTGACCTTGACGCGGAACTCACTGTCATGAAGCAACATATTAACTCAAATCACTTTTTTGGTGTCGGCGGCAATCGTTGGTTTTCGGCAGGTCACGATGTCATTCTTACCGGGCAGCGACGGGCAATCGCCCCGCCCCAAGCCGGCCTGCGACTGTTTGGAAATCCGGAGCCGACGCCCGGATGAATCGCTCAAGCTGCTTAAATGTGGCTTCTTCCTCTCCCGGAAAGCAAGCCGCAAAATAGGAAATATACGCCCACCGCTCCAGCACCCCTTTCTCCACCATCGTGCGCGCAATGGACCACAAGCGCGCTCCCTGATCCGAAGTGAGCCGGTCCGCCGAGACAAACCAATACACGTAAATGCCCTTCAACGGGATCGGTTGTTTCAGGTTGTTGAACACCGTCTGGGACGTGGTCAACCGCAACGCCGGCACCTCGTAGGCATACGGATGGTCCATCGGCATCAAAACCCGCTCGGTCTTTTCAATGTGCCAAGCCTGCGCCTCAAGGCAATACTGCGGTTGATGAATGCTGGTGCGGTCGCTGCCCATCAGCACCACGCTGGTCGTCACGCTGAAATGACCATTGGAATAACTCTTGCGCCCGAAAGTCGTGTCTTTGGGCAACGCCGAGACTTCCGCCTGTGTGATCGGCCTGTCGGTCCCCTTCAGCCCCAAAACGGAGTCCGGCAACAGCACGCATTGTCGCGCCACCAAGCGGCCCTCCTCATCGTACAACAGACCCGGCCCCACCTTCACCCCCGGGTCCCCCAACCGCAGGTGCTGGCGGACTTCCACCAAGTAACCTCCCGTGGCCGCCATCATGCCCAAGGCGACCGCCAACACCAGCCACTTGTTTTTCTTCATGGGCCTGTCGAAGAAGGTTTCTCTTTGAGCCAATGCGCCACCCCCAGCAAGGCCACGATGGCCACCAGGTAGGTCACGTACCCAAACCAGTCATGCACCCAGCTTCCCTCAGCCTGCCCGTAAGCCCGCCCTATGAGCACCACCACCGTTAGCCGCAGCACGTTGCAGATAATCACCAGCGGCACCGTCGTCAGCAGCATCAACGCCCGCCTCCAAACCGAGCGCAGCGACAGCATCGCAAAGATCGTCGTCACCGCCAGCAAAGCCACAAAACTGCGGATGCCGCTGCAGGCCGCCGCCACGTCGTAATCGTATTTCCCGCTCGGATCCGACAGCACCGTTCCGCGTTGCAGCACGTCAATGTCCAATACCCCGTGGCACACCATCCACGTCAACTTCACCGAGACCATCCGCAACGGCAGGGTTACTATTTGCGCAAAATTGCCCAGTGGCAGGCAAAACGCGAACAGGACCATCGGAAAAGTACTCGCCCACATCGTGCGCCACCCCCAAACCAAGCCAATCATGCCGTATAAACCCAAAAACAGGGCGATCATGGAAACCCGCGGTTGCTGCGCCAAAAATCCCAGGATGTGGATCAGCAAAGCCAGCCCGACCACGATCAATCCGGGCCACCAAACCCCCGTTATTGAAGCCGCCAGGTCCCGCCGCTTGATCCAGAACAAAATCGCCACCGCCAACGGAATCAACTTCCCGTGCTCGCAATCCATGGCCGGCGTATCCCAGGCATTGTAAAGCCACTCAAACAACGACGGCTTGGTCGTGCCAAAGTTAAACGAACTGATCCCGACGAACTGAAACAAAACGCACCAACCGGCCAGCAGGGCCAGGAAGAGCCATTTCTCCGGCACGCGCGCCCAATACTCCCGCAGCTCCGCCCAGAAAGAGCGGCGCGGGTCGGCAGGCGGCCGGGTCAGAACATGGTTATCAACAAAATCCATGATCCCCCACCTTACACCCGCCGCCCGAGCCGATGCAAACTAAACCACGGGCACAAGGGACATTGACCAATCCTTGGCAAAACAGGGGAACAACGCGCCGGAAAGGTCAAGCCGGTAGGGCGACGTTCCCGCGGAGGCGTCCCAAGAGATCCATTGCGAATTGTCCCTTTATCTATATCCGTCCATATATCTGGAGAAACCACCCACCACAACAGCGAAAGTCCCGTACGCGCGACATAGTCTCATGCGAAGAACCTCGTGTTCGCCGCGAGGCGAATAAGGCCCCCCCCTGCTGGCGGGCAAACCCGGCGGCGGACAATCCCCTGCGATCAAACGCCGCCAGAAGTTGAAAGCTTCGGGTGGCATCGGTGCGAGGCGCGCGGCGACGCCCAAAAACATGATTTTTCTTCATGGCCGTGCTGTTGCCACGACCCGCCGCCGACTAATAGGGGGACCCCGCTTCCCCGCTTACACTCAAATGTAAAAACCGCGATCCAGATTCTTCCCCGTTGTCGCTTTAACTTCAATTGGCCGCTCGCTTCCATCCTCCTCGAACGATAGGATGTCGTAGCCTGCACCGTCATGTTCCTCTGAGATGTGCTTTATTCTGGCGACAAGTTCGGGCTTGCCGGCTTGAGTTAGGCGGAGCTTCTCCAAGCCAACCACCAGATGCTCGCCACGATCACCAATTCGCCTCCATTGGCGCCGCTCATGTTCATAATCTCCGTTTCCGTGAGGTTTGGTGGTGGATTTCGCCTCAGCCACGGAGGCAGGCATTTCATCAATGAACTGGGCGCCTTTGAGCGCTTCATCCAAGATCGGTTCTGGGGAGAAGTTAACTTCCGGGGATTGTTTTTTTGGATAATAAGGGAAGATTTCGTACAGCAACCACATGTAGAGCGCCGGGTGCTGGCCAAGAAGTTCCGGCCATTGCGCGCGATATTCCATCAGTGCCCGCTGCATGTCCGCTTCACATTGAAAGGGGCCGCGCAAATTCAAATTGGCGATGAAATACTTAAGGTGCTTCTTGGAATAAATGGGCGCGTATTTTTTCGGATTGTAAATGAAAAGAATCTTTCCCTTGAACAATGGAGAAAGGGGATTGTCGGCAATTGCGCCCCGGTCTCCATCCGAATCTGCCGTGAGGAGCTCTACAATCGCTCGTTTCACCGATTTGAATGCTTCATCAACACTAGAGCCCCAGCGTTTGGCGAATCTGTATTCGTCCGAAGGATCATTTTTGGTATGGCCGAAATAGACTCCGAATTTAAATGAGGTTGAGCCGAGAATTATGCCAATCGTATCCATCTGGCGCTCGATGCGATAACAGAAGGAACGGTTTCCGGGTCCTTTGCCGATGACATACTCTTTGGTTGCGGCTGGCCGCGCTGGGCTTCTTGCGCCTTCTCGCGACTGTTTCTTTGTCTTCAATCCTACGGACTCCTCTGTAATTTCGCGTTGACCCGGTCGAAATACTGATTAAACTAGTCTCTAACTAGTTTGATTATGGCAACAATGATCCATCGTTCCCGCAGCCCACGCGCCTTTGTCGGCACGTTTCACGCCAAGACGCATTTCTCCCAACTGCTGGAGCGCGTCGCCAAGGGGGAGGAAATCACCATCACCAAGCACGACCGTCCCGTGGCCCGGCTGGTCCCCGCTGACCGCCCCTCGCGGGAACACGTCGCCACCATCTTCCGCCAGATGGATGCCCTACGGCAAAGCCTCCCCAAGCCTGCGGACAAAACCAGCCTCAAGGATTTGATTAACCACCGGAGGAGGTTTTAATGGCCTACGTGATTGACCCATCCGTGGCCCTCGCATGGCTTTTGCCGGACGAAACCAACGCCCGCGCCGACGCCGTCCGCGCGGCGGTTGAAGGCGGCGCGGATGCCTGGATACCCGTCCACTGGTGGCTGGAAATCGGCAACGGATTGCTGATGGCGGAACGGCGTGGAAGAATCACGGCGGAACAGGTTGCCCAGGCGCTGTCTTTGGTCAACTCGCTTCCCTTCGAGGAGGACGAGGAAACCGCCGAACAAATTCCCTGGCGGACTTTCACGCTGGCCCGCAAACATGGCCTGACGATTTACGATGCCGCCTATTTGGAATTGGCCCAACGGCGAGGGGCGATACTGGCCACCTTTGACGGGCAATTATTGAAGGCAGCGACAAAAGAGAAGATTCTCACGGAATAGACTGCGCGCGAGGCCAGCGGAATAGCCGCGAAAAAGCGCAAAAGTCGCACAACCACAAGACCTTCTGCGCTTTTTGCGCCTTCTCGCGGCTATTTCTTTGTCTCCAATCCTACGGACTCGTCTGCATATCCGGCAGTTGGATTTTATGAAAGAATGGGAACCGCAGATGGACGCGGATGAACGCGGATTTCCATGAAAAACGTCTTTTACCTGTTGGGGCACCGCTGATTTTTTCGCAACTCCTTCTCATCCGCGTCTATCCCTGTTCATCTGCGGTTCCAACTGCCTTTTTAAGCTTCAATTGCTTCGGCCTCAATATTGATATAACGGAAAATCCATGTATCATTAAACAAGTAAAAGGCACTATTATATTACAATGAAATCGCTGGCCATCACCACGGTTCCGCTCCCGGTGCGTGGGATTCTCAAGAACCTGGGAGAGGATATAGCCAATGCCCGGAAACGACGGCGCATCGCCACGGCCACCATGGCCCAGCGGGCCAACATCAGCCGCCCAACCTTGCTGCGATTGGAGCATGGCGACGCCGGCGTCTCGCTGGGCATCTTTGCGACCGTCTTGTTTATCCTCGGCATGCAGGATCGCTTGGGGGACGTGGCGGATGCGGCCCATGACCGGGTGGGCCTCGAACTCCAGGCCGAAAGTCTGCCGCGGCGAATTTATGGCCCGCGACGAAAACGCTTGACCAACAAGGAGGCAAAATGAACCGGGAGATTGAAATCCACGTGGATTTGGACGGTCAATCGCATTTGGTTGGCCGGCTTTGGTCGCGGCTGAACAAAGGCCGGGAGGGCGCCTCCTTTGTGTATGATCCTTCTTGGTTGGCGTCGCCATTGCGCTTTCCGCTCGAACCCGCGCTGAGTCTGGACCCGGGATCGCATCATACTCGGCAGGGTTATTCTCTCTTTGGAGCACTTGGGGATTCCGCCCCGGATAGATGGGGGCGCATGTTGATGAAGCGCATGGAGCGCAGGACGGCGGAGCGCGAAGGCCGGCCGTCGCGATCGCTCCTGGAGATTGATTATTTGCTGATGGTGGAGGATGCGATCCGCCCTGGGGCGCTCCGGTTCAAGGAAGCCGGGGGAAGGGAGTTTCTGGCCGCCGGAAGCCCGGCGATCCCTCCTTTGGTGTATCTTTCAAAACTGCTCTCCGCGTCGGACCGAGTGGTGGCGGAGAAGGAATCTGACCAGGACTTGAGGCTGCTGCTGGCGCCCGGCTCCTCACTTGGGGGAGCCAGGCCGAAGGCGGCCGTGCTGGATGCTAATGGCCGACTGCTCATTGCCAAGTTTCCCCATTCCGAAGATGAATACAGTGTGGAGCGCTGGAGCTTTCTGGCGCTCCATTTGGCGCGGAAGGCTGGCATAACCGTTCCGCCCTGCAGAATTGCCAGCGTGGAGAACAGGAGCGTGTTGTTGGTGGAGCGTTTTGATCGGCAGGGCACTCGGCGGATTCCCTTCCTGTCGGCCATGAGCATGCTCGGAGCGGCCGACGGTGAAACCCACAGTTATCTGGAAATGGTGGATGCTCTGCGGCAATATGGGGCGTCTCCCAAGGAAGACCAACGAGAACTCTGGCGGCGGGTCTTGTTCAGCGTGCTGATCTCCAACGTGGACGATCACCTGCGCAATCACGGCTTTCTCTACGACTCAGAGCAACGCGGGTGGCGTCTTTCCCCAGCATACGACCTCAACCCGGTTCCCCCGGACGTGAAGGCTCGCTATCTCTCGACGCTCATTGATGAACGGGATAGCGAAGCATCCTTCGACCTGGTTTTGAGCACGGGAGAATACTACGGCCTGACCGCCGCCGACATGAAGCAGATTGTCAAGATGGCCGTGGACGCGGTCATGGGTTGGCGCGCCGAGGCCGCCAAAATCGGATTCTCCCGCAAGGAAGCATCTCGGATGGCTGGCGCCTTTGAACACCAGGCGCATGAGGCCGCGCGCGCTTTCGTTAAATGAGTGAGCAGGGGCGTGCCGCAAGAGTTTTCGGCGAGACGCCGAAAACGGCGGTCGTGACGACCGCGCTCCCCGAAGCCACTGAATCGTCCAGTTAAATCTCACCCACTTTTAACCACACCCGCGTCCATCCGCGCTTCCGCACGGCGCCAGCTTGGGATGGGCGATGCAGGGCGGGAAACGGGGGTCTTAAACGGCCTTGACCAATTCGGCCGGCCCCACGGGGGCGCTGGACATTCTTTCGTAAAGGGCGAATTTCCGCAGCACTTCGCTCTGCGCGGCTTCCAGAACTTCCCGCCCTTGCGCCGAGCCTTTGCCGTTGAGAAGCTGGAAGCGGCGTTCGGCGGCCCATAGCTTCTCCAGGGGCGCCTTGGGCGCGGAGCAATCCAGTTTCAAGCCCGGCTCGCCTGCCTCAAGACGCCGCGGATCGAATCGGTAGAGCGGCCAGAAGCCGGTGTCCACCGCCATTTTCTGCTCCTCCAATCCGTTGCCGAGAGGGTATCCATGTTCGATGCAGGGACAGTAGGCGATGATGAGCGAGGTTCCGGGGAACGACTCGGCTTCCTCAAAGGCCTTGACGGTCTGGGAATCCTTGGCGCCAAACGCGATCTGCGCCACGTAAGCGGTGCCGTAAGCCATCGCGATCAGGCCAAGGTCCTTCCGTCCGGTGCGTTTGCCGGCCACGGCGAATTTGGCCGACGCGCCCCGAGGCGTTGATTTGGACTGCTGCCCGCCGGTGTTGGAATAAACCTCGGTGTCCAAGACCAGGATGTTGACCTTGGCGTTCATGGCCAGCACGTGGTCCAGGCCGCCAAAGCCGATGTCGTAGGCCCAGCCGTCGCCGCCGATAATCCAGACGGATTTGCGCACCAGCGCGTCGGCCAAAGTATTCAGGATGGAGGCGTCCGCCCCGGGCAAGGCAGCCAGCCGCTGGCGCAATTGGCGCACGCGCTCGCGTTGCTGGCGAATCTCCGCGTCGGTGTCCTGTTTGGCTTGCAGCAATTGCTCCGCCAGTTCAGGCCCAATTTGCCCCGCCAGCTTGCCCGCCAATTCCCGCGCGTACTGGGTTTGCTTGTCCAGCGCCGTGCGATGGCCAAAGCCGTATTCGGCGTTGTCCTCAAAGAGCGAATTGGACCAAGCCGGCCCGCGGCCCTCGTGATTGATGGTGTAGGGCGTGGCCGGCAAATTGCCGCCGAAAATGGAGGAGCAGCCGGTGGCGTTGGCAATGATGAGCCGGTCGCCGGCCATTTGGGTCAACAGCTTGACATAGGGCGTTTCGCCGCAACCGGAACACGCGCCGGAGAATTCCAGCAGCGGCTCCCGGAATTGCGAGCATTTGACATCCATGGCCAGCCGCGTGGGATCGGGCGAGGGCAGGTTGAGGTAGAAAGCGAAATTGGCTTTCTCCTGCTCGCGCAGGGGCGCCATCGGTTCCATATTGATGGCCTTGCGTTTGGGATCGGCCTTGGATTTGACGGGACACACCGCCACGCAGACCGCGCAGCCGGTGCAATCCTCCGGCGCCACTTGCAGCGTGTATTTGGAATCCTTCCATTCCTGCGAGCGGAAGGCGGTGGATTTGAAATGTTCCGGCGCGCCGGCCAGTTGGCTGGCGGGATAAAACTTGGCGCGAATGGCCGCGTGGGGGCAGACCAGGACGCACTTGTTGCATTGAATGCAGACCGAGGCGTCCCAGACGGGAATGTCCAGCGCAATGGCCCGCTTTTCCCAGCGGGTGGTCGCGGTGGGCCAGGTGCCGTCCACCGGAAACGCGCTGACGGGCAGCAGATCGCCCTTGTTGGCCAGCATCACCGCGGTGACGCGCTGGACAAAATCCGGCGCGTCCGTCGGAACGATCGGCGGCTGATGGCGCACCGAGGAGACGGCGGCGGGAATAACGACCGGGTGCAGCGCGGCCAGGGTTTGGTCCACGGCCGCGAAATTCTGGTCCACCACGGCCTGCCCTTTTTTGGCATAGGTCTTGCCGATGGCCTTTTTGATTTGCGCGATGGCTTCCTCGCGCGGCAGCACGTTGGAAATGGCGAAGAAACACGTCTGCATGATGGTGTTGATGCGCCCGCCCATGCCGGTGGCCCTGGCCACGGTGTAGGCGTCAATGACGTAACATTTGAGCTTCCTGGCGATGATAACCCGCTGCGTTTCCATCGAAAAATGATTCCAGACATCCGCCGGCCCGAAGGGGGAGTTGAGCAGCAGCGTCGCCCCTTCGCGGGCGTAGTCCAGCACGTTGTAACGGTCCAGGAACGGCCATTGATGGCAGGCGACAAAATCGGCCTGCGTGATGAGCCAGGGCGCGCGGATGGGTTGCGGCCCAAAACGCAGGTGGGAAATGGTCATGGCCCCGGACTTCTTGGAATCATAGACGAAATATCCCTGGGCGTGCAGATCGGTGTCCTCGCCGATGATCTTGATGGTGTTCTTGTTGGCCCCGACCGTCCCATCGGCCCCCAGCCCGAAAAAGACCGCCCGCACCACGTCCCGGCCTTCAATATCAAAGTCCGCGTTGTATGCCAGCGAAGCGTGGGTGACATCGTCCACGATGCCGGTGGTGAAATGCCGCTTGGGCGACGGAAGCTTGAGTTCGTCGAAAATGGACTTGACCATCGCCGGGGTGAATTCCTTGGAGGAAAGTCCGTAACGCCCCCCGATGACCAGCGGTTCCGCGTCGAACGAGGCCAACCCCTGGTCGCAAGCCTCGCGCAGGGCTGCCACCACGTCCAGGTAAAGCGGTTCCCCCACCGCGCCGGGTTCCTTGGTGCGGTCCAGCACGGCCAGGCGGCGCGTGGTGGAGGGCAGCGCCTGGATAAAAGCTTCGATGGAAAATGGCCGGTAAAGGCGCACCCGCAACACGCCCACCTTCTCCCCATGCTGGTTAAGCCACTCCGCCGTTTGTTGCGCCGTTTCGCCGCCCGAACCCATGATGACCACCACCCGTTCCGCCTGCGGATGGCCGGCATAATCAAACAACCGATACGCCCGCCCGGTAATGGCCGCGAACCGATTCATGGCCTCCTGCACGATGCCCGCGGTCTTGTCGTAAAAGGGATTGCACGCTTCCCGGGCCTGGAAATAAACGTCCGGGTTTTGCGCCGTGCCGCGAATGCTGGGCCGGTCGGGAGTCAGGCCGTGGTTGCGGAAGGCCTGGATAAATCCCATGCACGGGTCCATCATGGCCCGCAGTTGTTCGTCCGTCAGGGCGCGGATTTTGGCCACTTCGTGCGAGGTGCGAAAACCGTCGAAGAAGTGAAGGAACGGCACCCGCGAGGCGAGGGTCGCGGCATGGGCCACGCAAGCCAGGTCCTGCGCCTCCTGCACCGAGCCGGAGGAAAGCATGGCAAAGCCGGTGGAGCGGCAGGCCATCACGTCGGAATGATCGCCAAAAATGGAAAGCGCGTGCGCCGCCAGCGTCCGCGCCGTCACGTGCATGCAGAACGGGAGCAATTCCCCGGCGATCTTATACATGTTTGGGATCATCAACAGCAGCCCTTGCGACGCGGTGAAAGTCGTGCTGAGGGAACCGACTTGCAGCATCCCGTGCAGCGCCCCGGCGGCGCCGGCTTCCGATTGCATTTCCACCACCCGCGGCACCGTGCCGAATAAATTGGGCCGGCCCGCCGCCGACCATTGGTCGCACCATTCGGCCATGGGCGACGAAGGAGTAATCGGGTAAATGGCGACTGTTTCGGTCAGGCGGTAAGCGACCGAGGCGGCGGCCTCATTGGCATCCAGGGTGGTGTACGGAGCGGCGGAGGAAGACGGGGTTTTAGGAGAAGCATTCATCATGGGACAAGGGGTTCGACAATAATCATCTGGGCCAGTTGGGAGCTGAGAGCCAGCCGGGCGTGGCAGACCTCGCAAATCAGGTTGGATTGGCGGATGAGCAGGCGGATGACCTGCTGTTCGCCAAAGCCTATTTCCCGCAAATGCCGGGTCATTTCCGGCGGGGTGGCCAGTTTCTTGATGCGCACCGCCACGCCTTCCTTGACCCGGCTCAACGGGCAGGCTGCCGGCTTGCGGCAACGGACTTTATCGCGCGACGCATCCCAGTTATTCGTTTCAATTGATGTGGCAAAGGGATTCATGGTCCTTCTCTCTACTCGCCAGTCAACCTACGGCCTGAAATCCTCATGGACTCCACCGAACTTGCCATTCTCAGAACATTTTTTGGCTCATCAATCTTTCCTGATGTGCGGTCTTGCCAAGGGGCGGACTTTTTGGCACACAGGAATGCTCTGTATGAGAAGCAACAACATGTTTTTGGCCGCGCTTGCGGCGGCCCTGGCCTCCGCTTTTTTCCCCGGCGCCTTGCGCGGGGCCGGAACCACGCCGACCGTGGCGCTCCAGTACCATTTTGCCGGCGCGGCGGACCTGGCCGGCAATACCAATTTCGACCGGGTCAAAAGGATTTTCAGCCTCCCTCCCGCCCGGCGCTTCCAGGACCTGGCGCTGGACCGGTGGGCCGGCGTGCTTTGGAGCGCCCTCCAGTTTGACCCCGGCGGCGATTCGGCCGCGTTGCTGCGCCCGCTGCTCAACGACCTTTTGCGCGCGGAGTCGGCGGGGAGTTTCGGCGGGCGCGACAAAGACCGGATGGATTTTGTGCTGGCCGCGCGGTTGGACGCCAAAAGCGCGGCCGCCTGGCAGAAAAACCTGGAATCGGCCTTGCGCGGCCAGGGCGAACCGCTGACGGCGGAAGGATTCTCCGGCCGGCGCTGGACCCGGCCCGGCAATCATGCCTTCTGGATGCTCCTGGCGCGCGATTGGGTCGTGGCCGGTCGCGGCGAAGACCTGCTGCCGGTTCGCGCCGAATACCTGCAAAACATCAAACGCGACAACCGGCCCGCGCCGGTCGCCAAGGACACCTGGCTCAGCGCGGACGTGGATTGGCCGATGCTGGCCACCTGGGCGCCGCTCACCAATTGCCCTTTCAAGCTGGCGCGCACCGCGCTGGAAGTAACTGCCCGCGGCGGCAGGCTGTTTGCGACGGCCCATGTTTCGTATCCGGAGGCCCTGCCTTGGAAATCTCAACCGTGGCGCATCCCCAAGGGACTGGTGAGCGGTCCGTTGAGCAGTTTCACGGCCTCGCAAGACCTGGGCGCGATTCTGAAGCCGGACCAGACGCTGTCGCGCTTGAGCAGTAATCCATTGGCCGGCCAGCTTTTTTGCTGGGCGATGCGGGGGATGGTGCTGCAAAGCTATGCCGCCTGGCCGGTGGCCGACGCCACCAATGCCGTGCGGAAGCTGGGGGCGGAAGCGCCCGCCATCTTGAATCCCGCCGTGCAAGCGCGCAATCACACGGAGCTGACCTGGATCCCAAAAAGCGACCAGCTTTTATGGAGTCACTTGACATTGATAGCTCCCACCGTGAGGCCGTCTCACGACAGCAACGGAGATTTCCTGCTGGCCAGAGTATTTCCAGGGGATTCGCCCTACGTCGCGGCCTCGGAGCAGTTGTGGAGCCAGTTCCAGCAGCGCGACAACATTGTTTATTACGATTGGGAAATCACCGGGCTGCGTCTGATGCAATGGCGTCTGCTGACCGAGATGTTGCCCGTGTTCCCGCCGCCGACTCCCGGGGACATAGCCCGCCGCGACAAAGCGGCCCGCAACGCCAAGCCGCCCGTCATGGCCGGCCAGGCCAACACACCGCTGGCCATCACCGAGTCGTGGCTTGCGGAATTGGCGGGGCCGCTGGACAATACCATCACCGAGGTGAGCCGGACTTCCCCGACGAATCTGACCGTCTTGCGCAATTCGCAGTTTCTTTTCACGGGATTGGAATTGGTCATGCTCTCGCATTGGCTGGCCGATGCGCCGGTGGGACCGATTGACTACAGCCTGCTGCCCATGGCCAAAATGTCCGGGCCGGGCCTGCCGAGGCCGCACTAGGCTTTTTTATGCTCAAGCTTGGCGTCAACATTGACCACGTCGCCACCCTGCGCCAGGCGCGCTACGCCGGACGCGAGCGCGGCGAACCGGACCCGATCGAAGCCGCGCTAATCTGCGAATTGGCCGGCGCGCACGGCATCACTGCGCACCTGCGCGAAGACCGCCGCCACATTCAGGACCGCGACATCCGCCAGCTCCGGCGGGTTCTCAAGTCCCGTCTCAACCTCGAAATGGCCAACGTGCCGGAAATCGTCGCCCTGGCCCTGGAGATCAAGCCCGACATCATTTGCGTCGTCCCCGAACGCCGGGCCGAGGTCACCACTGAAGGCGGCCTGGACGCGGCCAGCCATTGGGTGGCCCTGTCCGAAACGCGCCGCCGCATGAACGAGGCCGGCATCGAAGTGAGCCTGTTCATCACGCCTGACGCGGCGCAGGTGGAGGCGGCGGCGCGCATTGGCAGCCAGTTTATCGAATTGCACACCGGCGCCTTCGCGGAGAATTTCCATCGCAAGCGCGAGCGCGCGGCGGAATTGGAGCGTCTGATCGCCGCCGCCAATCAAGCGCGCGATTTGGGTCTGCGCGTCAACGCCGGGCACGGTTTGAATTATCAGAATCTGGCGGTGTTGCTGCAAGTGCCGCATCTGGTCGAGTTGAACATCGGCCACAGCATCATCAGCCGCGCGGTCGTGGTGGGCTTGGCCACCGCCGTGCGCGAGATGCTGCTATTGATGGGCGCGACTGGGGAAAAATAAGCACGATCACAGAACTGATGGAAATATGGACCGGCCTCTGAGCATCGAGTATCGTGAAGTTGTTCCACTTCATCATGACTGGCAACAAGCGGCCCAGATGAACAAAAGGATTCAAATGTTAAATGTTAAGATGTGACCCGAACGGCCCGCGAACGGCCCGCACTGTTCGATCTCGTCCAATCCCAAAATCCCGATGAAACTGAGCAAAGACTTGAGAGAGTTTGTCGAATTATTAAACTCCAGGAAGATTAAGTATGTGCTGGTCGGCGGGCACGCGGTCGCCTATCACGGCTTTCCTCGTTTCACGGGGGACGTGGATTTTTTTATTGATCCATCTCCTGAAAACGCCGCGCTGGTGGCGGCGGCAGTGAGCGATTTTGGCTTTGCCCATCTTGGACTTAAAGAGGCCGATTTTCGCGGGCCGGAAACCATCATCCAACTGGGACGCGCCCCCAATAGAATTGACATCCTCACGTCGGTCACGGCGGTTTCGTTTGCGGAGGCTTGGCAAACCCGCGTTGAAACCAGACTCGACGGCTTGCCGGTTTGGGTGATCAGCAAAGACTTGCTGTTGCGAAACAAGATGGCCGTCGGACGCCCGCAGGATGTGGCGGACGCCAAACGGATCGGGTAATCCATACTGGCTCATTGCAAAATCGGGCTTGCCAGAACCATGTTTGTTTGCCAAGTCAATAGCCCATGAAAAAATCAGCAGCGGTGAAGGGCCGGCCGGCGCAAGACATGACGCTGCTTCGCAAAAAGCTCTTTAGCCTGGCCCGCGCCGCCATGAAGCACGCCTACGCGCCTTATTCCCATTTCCGCGTGGGCGCGGCCATTCTGCTGGACGACGGCCGCGTCTTCACCGGCTGCAACGTCGAAAACGCCTCCTATGGCCTGACCATTTGCGCCGAACGCAACGCCGTCTTTGCCGCCGTGGCCGCCAGCGCGCGCAAGCCCGAAATCGTGGCGGCGGCGGTGGTCAATCATCGCGGCGCGCCCTGTTCGCCCTGCGGGGCCTGCCGGCAGGTGCTGGCCGAGTTCGGGCCGCGGGCCACGGTCTGGTACCTGGGGGCCAATGGCGTCGCGCAAAGAACGATGCAGGAATTGCTGGTGGATGGCTTCAGTTTGTGTCCAAATGACAAGGACAACGACTGAACCCATCGCCATGCGACCGGTTGACCTGATCCGCAAAAAACGCGACGGCGGCGAACATACCGCCGGGGAAATCACGTCCCTGGTCGAAGCTTTCACCCGCGGCGACATGCCTGACTACCAGATGTCGGCCTGGCTGATGGCTGTCACGTGGCGCGGCCTCTCCAGCGCGGAGACGGCCGCCTTGACCGAGGCCATGATGCGCTCAGGCCGCGTCCTGGACTTGGGCGGGTTGCCGGGTGTCAAAGTGGACAAGCACTCCACCGGCGGCGTGGGCGACAAGACTTCTCTGATTCTGGCCCCGATTGTCGCGGCGGGCGGGTTGATCGTGCCGATGATCAGCGGGCGCGGCCTGGGCCACACCGGCGGCACCTTGGACAAGCTGGAATCCATCCCCGGCTTCAATGTCAATCTTTCGCCGGACGAGTTCCTGCGCGTGTTGGGCGAAGCGGGTTGCGCCCTGGCCGGCCAGACGGCGGAATTGGTCCCGGCGGACAAGAAAATGTACGCCTTGCGCGACGTGACCGGCACCGTCGAAAGCGCCCCCTTGATCTGCGCCAGCATCATGAGCAAAAAGCTGGCCGAAGGCATTGACGCCCTGGTGCTGGATGTCAAAACCGGCTCGGGCGCGTTTATGAAGCGACAGGAGGACGCCGAACATCTGGCCCAAATCATGGTGGACACCGGCCTGCGCATGGGCAAAAAAATGGCCGCCCTCATCACCGACATGGACCAACCGTTGGGCCGCGCCGTCGGCCACAGCCTGGAAGTGGCCGAGTGCCTGGAGATTCTCGGCGGCCAACGCCACCCCCTGAGCGAAGACCTCCGCTTTCTGTCCATTGAACTTGCCGCCTGGATGTTCCACCTCGGCGGGCGCGCCGGCGGCCTTGAGAGCGGACGAAAACTGGCTCGAGACATGATCGCCCAGGGCCGCGCGCTGGCCAAGTTCCGCCAAGTGTGCCGTCTGCAAGGCGCGGCGGACCTGTCGCGTCTGCCGGCGGCAAAACTCACGGCGCCGTTCCCCGCCGCGGCGGACGGTTTCATCGCCCGCCTCCAATGCGAGCAAATCGGGCTGGCCAGCCTCGTCCTGGGCGGCGGGCGGAACAAACAGGATGACGTCATTGACCACGCCGCCGGCCTGGAGTTCCACAAAAAAACGGGCGACGCCGTCAAGGCCGGGGAGAGCATTGCCACGGTGCATTACAACGATCCGGCCCGGCTGCCGGAGGCCATGCGGATATTGCGGGAGGCCTGCCATAGCGCGGCCAAGCCGCCGGGCGACGAGCGCGTTTTAGTCAAGAAGATCATTGAAGGAGGATCAAATGCCTTTTCCTCTTCCTAATCCTAATCTTAATCGTAATCTTAATCTCTTACCGAATGGTGCGAAGAAGATTAAGATGATGATTAAGATTAAGAAACTGTGGAGAGCCAAAGTGATTTCCCCATGCAACAATTCACCGGCATTTTAGGCATCCTCGCCATTCTCGGCGCCTGCTGGGCCTTCTCCACCGACCGCAAAGCGATCCGATGGAAAGTCGTCGGCTGGGGCGTCGCCCTGCAACTGCTCTTCGCGCTGATCGTGCTCAAATGCGACTGGGGCCAAAGAGCGATGTCGGCGGCTGGCGACGCAGTCAATCAACTTCTCCAATACGCCACCGTCGGCGCCACCTTCGTTTTCGGGCCGCTGGCCGACACGACCGGCAAACATGGCGTCGCCCTGGCGGAAGATACGACCAAGAACGGCTTCGTCTTCGCGTTTGCCATTTTGCCAACCATCATTTTCATGGCCGCGTTTTTCGCCGTGCTTTACTACTTTGGCATCATGCAGATCATCATCCGGGGCGCGGCCTGGGTCATGACGCGGATCATGGGCGTGAGCGGCGCGGAATCGCTGGACGTGGCGGCCAGCATTTTCATGGGCCAAACCGAGGCGCCGCTGACCATCCGCCCCTTTCTGGACAAGTTGACGCGCTCGGAAATGATGACGGTCATGACGGCGGGCATGGCGCACGTCAGCGGCGGCATCATGTACGCCTACATCGCGCAAGGCGCCGAGCCGAAGCACCTGCTGGGGGCGGTCATCATGACGGCCCCCGGCACGCTGCTCATCGCCAAGACACTCGTGCCCGAAACCGAAACCACCGTCAGCGGCAGCAAGGTGCGGCTGGCCGAGGCCGACGAAACCAGGCGCGGCAATCTCCTGGGCGCCATCGCTCACGGCACCAGCGACGGATTGAATCTGGCCATCAACGTCGCGGCCATGCTGATTGCGTTTCTGGCGCTCATCGCGCTGTTAAACGGCATCATGGGCTGGGTGCATGGCTGCTGCGGATGGTTTCCCGCCAGCTTGCAAACGGTGCTGGGCTGGCTCTTCGCGCCCGTCGCCTGGCTCATCGGCATTCCTTGGAAGGACGCGACGCACATCGGGAGCCTGTTGGGCATCCGCATGGTCGGCAACGAATTGATCGCCTTCGGGCAACTCCACGATTTGAAAACGCAACTGGACCCGCGTTCCTTCACCATTGCGACGTTCGCGTTGTGCGGATTTGCCAATTTAAGTTCCATCGGCATTCAGATTGGCGGCATCGGCGCGCTGGCGCCCTCGCGCAAGGATGACCTTGCCCGGCTCGGCTTCCGCGCCATGCTGGCCGGCACCATGGCCAACCTGATCTCCGCCGCCATTGTCGGAATCATGCTTTAATAGTGAAATCGTGAAACTCCTGCATCAAACGATGGCCTTGCTGGCGGCCGGACTGGCCCTGGCGCGGACGGCGCAGGGCGCTCCAACCCTGCCAACCATTCCGGGCAGGACGTTTTATATCACCAATTACGGCGCCATCGGAGACGGCGTGACCACCAATACGACGGCCATTCAAAATGCCATTAACGCCGCCGCCGCCGCCGGAGGCGGGACGGTCGAGTTTACCGCCGGCGTTTATGAGAGCGCACCCCTGACGCTGGGCAACGGCATCAATTTGCAGATTGACGCCGGGGCGGAGTTGCAAATGCTGCCGATGAGCAGCTTCACCAATTATCCCAACGCCGGCAGCTATTTCCTTTACGGCAATAATCTGCATGACTTGGAGATCAGCGGGGCGGGAACCATTGACGGCCAGGGCGCGGCCTGGTGGACGTATGACGCCACCAATAGTTCGTTAAGCCGGCCCTACATGCTTTATTTCAACGGCTGCCAGCGCGTCCTGGCGCAAAACATCACGTTGCAGAACCCGCCGGCGCAGCATTTGGTGTTCAAGGGCAAGGGCGGCAATATCACCGTCCAGAGCATCACGATCAACACTTCCGGCAGTTCGCCCAATACCGATGGGATTGACCTGGTAGGCACTAATGCCCTGGTGCAAAACTGTTCCATCAGCGACGGCGACGACAATATCGCGCTGGGCAGCGGCAGCGGGCCATCCGCCGGTATTCTGGTTACCAACTGCGCCTTTGGTTACGGGCACGGCGTCTCCATCGGCAGCTACACGTCGGGCGGAGTTTCCAACCTGACGGTGCTGAATTGCAGCTTCAACAACACGGCCAACGGCATCCGCATGAAATCCGACAACGACCGGGGCGGCGTCACGCAAAATCTTCTTTACGCAAACATCACCATGACCAACGTCAACCTTCCCCTCATCATTGACAGCTATTACGAAGAATATGGCACGCCTGACGACATCACCCCCGCCATCGCGGCGGCCCAGTCCGTGCCCGCGAATCCTCCCGCCACGACTCCGATCTGGCGCAACATCACCCTCAGCAACGTCAGCGCCGTCGGCGGCAGCGGCTACATCGCCGGCATTATATGGGGGCGCACGGAGATGCCCGTGACCAACGTCACCTTGAGCCGCGTGACGATTTCCGCCTCCAAGACTTTGGACCTTTACAACGTGGCGGGGATGCAGTTGCTGGACAGTCAAATAAATCTGCCGGCGGGCCAAAAGACACTCACCCTCTACAACGCCCAGGTCGCGGCCAGCAACCGTGTTCCCGGCACGAACGTCATTCTGCTGGATGGAACCAACAGCGCCAACGCGCTGGCCCTCTACAACGCCACCGCCTCCACCACCGACAGGAACGTGCTGGGGGCCAACCCCATCACCCTGGCCGGCAGCCTCCTGACGGTCAGCAACAGTTTGTCCTTGAGCAACGCCTCCGCCGTGGATTTCTTCCTCGGAACCAACGGCAGCCAGGTGGCCGTGACGGGAAATCTTTCGCTCGCCGGCTCGGTCAACGTGGCGGCGGGCGGCGGCTTCAACGCGGGCCAGTTCAAGCTCTTCACCTACGCCGGGTCGTTGAGCGGCGGGCTGGCTCTGGGTTCGCTGCCCGCCGGGTACACCGGCTCGATTGTCACCAATATGCCGGGGCAGGTCAGTCTTATTCTTGACTCCACCGTTCCGCCCCAGCCCGGCTTCACCGCCGTGAAAAGTCTTGGCGGCGCGTTGGTCTTCAGCGGCGGCGGCGGACCGCTCAACGAAGAATACCTCGTTCTTTCCTCAACCAACCTCGGTCTGCCGCCGAGCCAATGGAGCGTCGTGGCGACGAACGCCTTCAGCCACAACGGCGCATTCGTCTTCACCAACACGCAGGCGACCGGGGCGGGCGGCGTGTTTTATATGCTGGAAGTGCCATGAAAGGGAAAGGATGAAGTAAGAAGGATGAAGGATGAAAGGAACATGAGTGAGCCATTGCAGGATTTGAAGCAGAGAACGAAGGCGTTTGCGCTTCGGATCATCCGCATGTACTCCAAACTTCCCAAGAACGACACCGTGGCGCAGGTGCTTGGAAAACAGGTTCATCGTGCTGGCACGTCCGTGGGCGCGAACTATCGCGAAGCGTCACGCGGACGGTCCAAAGCCGAGTTCACTTCCAAGATTGGCGATTGCCTCAAAGAAATTGATGAAACCGAGTACTGGCTCGAACTCCTGGTGGACAGCGGTTGCGTCACCGCAACCAAAATGGCCGGCCTGCTCGATGAAACCAACCAACTTCTCGCCATCTTCACCACCATCGCCAAGCGCTCAAAAGGAGGAACTTAGTTTTCATCCTTCATCCTTCTTACTTCATCCTTTCCCATCATATCCGTCCGCCTTGGCCGGCCAGGCCAGGGCCATGACGCCCACTCCCATCGCCGCCACCACCAACAGCGCCTCGAAAGCCGCGTCCCAGTTGCCCGCGTAATCCACCAACCGGCCCAGTCCCCAGCCGGAAAAAAGCGTGCTGCCGTAGCCAAAGAGGCCCGTCAACCCGACGGCCGTCGCGGCGGCGCGCTTGGTGGCCAGGTTGGCCACGGCGGTCGCCACAAGGCATTGCGGGCAGTAAATGAAAAAGCCAATCGAACAGAGAAGCAGCGTGCTGCTCCATTCGGTCTGATGCGGAACTTTCCAAAACAGATAGACCGAAACGCCCGCCAGCGCCATCGCCGCCACCGCCACCCGCATGGGGCGCCCGCCGAAAAAACGATCCGTCATCCAGCCCGCGACCAACGCGCCAATGGCCCCGGCGCACTCGAAGGCCGCCACCATCCAGCCCGCGTGGGTAATTTGGTAATGCTTGGTCTCGGTCAGGAGCGTCGGCCCCCAATCGAACGCCGCGTAGCGGATGATATAGACGAAAAAGTTCGAGAAGGAGATCAGCCAGACCCACGGGTTGCGGAAGACCTTGGCCATGACCATCGCGCGAAACTCCTGCTCCGTCTGCTGGCCGGAGTCTTCGTGCGTTCCCTCGACTTCCGGCAACCCAACCGAGGGCGGCGTGTCGGGCATCTTTTTGTAAAGCAGAACGGCGCAGGCCAGCGCCAGGCCCGCCGGCGCCCAAAAGCAATACCGCCAATTGGCCGTCACCAGGTAGCCGCACAGAATCACAATCAATCCACCGCCGATGCAGTGCGACATGTTCCAGATGGAAAACTTGGAGGCCAGTTCCTTGGGGGAAAACCAATGCGTCATCAAGCGCGCGCACGGCGGGAAACCCATGCCTTGAAACCACCCGTTGCACAGCCAGATGAGGCCGAAGGCCACCGCCGTCGAACTGAATCCAAACAGGACGTTCATCACGGCCGAGCCAACCAGGCCCGCCACCATCAGTTTGCGCGCGTTGGAGCGGTCGCCGAGGAAGCCGTTGAGGAATTTGGACAGGCCGTAGAGCAGGCCGTGCAGCGTGATGAACGCGCCGAACACGGCGTTGTTAAAGTGCAGCTCATGCTTCATCACCGGCTGCGCCACGCTGAGATTCTTGCGGACGAAATAAAAGGTCGCGTAACCGGTGATTGTCAAGAACAACACCCATTTCCGCCAGTGGCGGAATTGGGCGCGAATTTCGCCGGGGCCGGCCACGGTGGCCGGAATCGGCGGGTCGGGCTTGAAAATGGCGAGAATGGCGTTAATGATAATCGGGTGAGATTAGAAGCCCTCTGTGGGTTGTCAACACGGATTAAGGCGCGTCTGGACAAGGCGATGAAAGTTGCGTGAGCCACGGTCCCTGGCGCTGTCCAAATGAAGTAACATGCGACCAAACAGCAGAAGACAAACGGGATTCACCCTGATTGAACTCCTGGTGGTAATCGCCATCCTCGGCATTCTTGCCGCGCTGTTGCTGCCGGCCCTGAGCCGGGCCAAGGCGCAAAGTCTCGCCGCCGCCTGCACCAGCAATACCAGGCAACTGGGGCTGGCCTGGCGTCTCTACGCCGACGACAATTGCGGTCAACTGGTCAACAACGGGGTCTTCAACGGCTGGACAAACTTTTCCGGCCCGCAGACCGGCCAGCCGATTGAGTTTCCCAACTGGGTCTATGGCATCCTGGATTGGTCCGCTTCGACCGACAATACCAACTCTGACCTCATCGCCGGCGGGCTGCTCTTCCTCAATACCACGCAGTGCAAAACTTACAAATGCCCGGCCGATAGATACCTGTCGCCCGCGCAACAAGCCGCCGGTTTTGTGCAGCGCGTCCGCAGCGTCTCGATGAACGCCTTCGTTTCGGGGAACGCGCTTCCCGGGGAGTACTGGCAGCCGGGGTTCGCCTCGTATGCGAAAGAAAGCAACATCATCGCACCGCCGCCGTCCCAGATTTGGGTCTTTGCGGATGAGAACCCCGACACCATTAACGATGGCTGGCTGAGGACTGATATGCTAGACCCCAACCAGTGGAACGACATGCCGGGCAGTTACCACGATGGCGCCTGCCCCTTTAGCTTTGCCGACGGCCACACCGAACTCCACAAATGGCGGTCGCCGGCAACCTGTCCGCCTGTCTCTTACGAAAGGACCTCGATTCAAGACCCCGGCAGTCCCGATATCCAATGGATGTGGGATCACACCACCGTGCCCTTGCCGTGATTGAACCTGACACAACTTGCAGGAACTAATCTCCAATAACCCGGAGGCCGGCAGCTCAATAGAAATCCAATCGGGACAAATCTGTCATTTCGCAGCCGGGGCTTGCTTTCCGTAACCCGGCAGGGGCGCGCCCTGGTCGTCCAATTTGCCGCAGGCCCACAACAAACCGCGCGTGACCATGTCCAGATACGTGCCATCGGCCACCGTTTCGTTGGCGTGGCCCAGGGTCGTGCCGAACACGCGCGCCTTGCCGTAAGTGTTGACCCAGATGCAGGTGGTGTCGGGGCCGTTGGTGATGGCGATGGTCTTGGCCAGCGGCACGCAGTCGGGCCACAATTTCTTCATGCGATACAACTCATCCTTCGCCGGGTCCTGCCAGAGGGCCGGGAACCCTTTCATGATCGGGTGATCGGGCATGACGTTGGTCACCTCGAACTGCCGTCCCGGATCATGATAATACGAACTGACGCCCAGCAGCTTGCGCCACTCATCCGTGGTGGACCTGCGATAACTGTGAATCGAACAATGAATCACCACCGCCGGCACGCCGTCAAAGTGCGCCTTGGCGATGTGCTCGATAAACTCGGCGTTGGTCACGTCGCCAAAACACTCGTCATGCACGATCACGTCGTAGCCCTTGGCCCAGTCGGGTTTTTCGTAAATGCTCATGCGATGGTCCCGGATGACTCCGCCCCGCGAACTGCCGCCCTCGAACAGGATGTCCCAGGTGACGTTGGCGCGCGCGCTGATGCCTTCCGTCAGGATCGTTTTCTGCGCCACATAATCGTGGCAGCAGCCGCCGGCGATGAAGAGGGCGTGAATGGGTTCGACCGCGCGCACGGCCTGCGCGCCGGCCAGAACCAGGAGGGATAACAGGAGCCGTCGGATCATTGTCATTGAGTTTCTCATAGATTATATGTCGCAGATTTTAACGGCTTCGCTCAGGGATGCAACCTTATCCCGCAAGGGGACGAATTCGTGGCCGACATAACCCTTGTAGCCGGTCTCCACGATGGCCCGCATCACGCCCGGATAATGAATCTCCTGCGAATCGTCCAGTTCGTTGCGGCCCGGAACGCCCGCCGTGTGGTAATGGGCGATGTAGGGATGATACTGGCGGATGCGCGCGATCAGGTCCCCATTCATGATTTGCACGTGGTATATGTCAAACAACATTTTCATCCGTTCCGAGCCGACCTGTTTGCAAATCTCCACCGCGTGATCCAGATCGTCGCAGAAATAATCCGGATGCCCCCTCATGTCTATATGCACGCGCGAATTGAGCATCTCCAGGCAGAGCGTGACCTTTTTCTGTTCCGCGTAGCCGGTGATTTTTTTCAATCCCTCCACCATGTTTTTGGTCGCGTCCTCCGTCGTCAAGCCGCGGCGGAAGCCGGAGAAAGTGATGACTTTCTCGAAGCCGGCGGCGGCCGTTTGGTCAATGCGGGTCTTGAGCATCTGCACGCACTCGTCGTGTTCGCTTTTTTGGGCGAAGCCTTTGCGCCAGCCGTGGCTGGGCGTCATGGCGCAGACCAGTCCGCGTTGGGTCAATTCGGGCCAAAACTCCGGCGCGACCAGTTCCACCGACGCCAGGCCCAACTCGGCCGCGTGCCCCGCCAATTCGGCGGTTGTCATGGGATTAAAACACCAAAAAATGACCGATTGCCGCACCCGTCCATGGTGGGCTTTATAGAGCTTCTCCGGTGGCGCCTCCCCGGCCGGGGCGGTCACAGCCGCCGCGCCAGCCGACAGGGCCAAAGCCCCGGCCGCCAATCGTTTCAAAGCGCCGCGCCGGCTCAGGCCAGCCGCTTGTTCGGGCAAATCAGCGTTCTTCATCATCTCAGTCTGCCATGAGACGATGGGATTGGACAGAAGTTTCAGCCTTTCGCATTCCTTTGATGCCGCTCCTGAACGGAGCTTTGAAATTTTTGGTTTGACCGGCTGCAAAGATTTCGCGCCTACGGCGCTATTGGAAAAGCGGGGGAGAGTTGACCGAGGGCGAATCCTGGGGCATAATCGCTTCATGGAAGTGACGTTGAGCAAAGAACTCGAATCTTTCGTTGCCGAAAAGGTGCGAACGGGCGGCTATGCCAATGCTGACGAAGTGGTCCGCGAGGCCTTGCGGAATTTAAGGGCCAAGGATGATCCCGCCGAGGTGGACAGCCAGGAATTGGCGGGGGTTGACGATGCTGACTTTTTCGAATCGTCTCAGGATCAGCAAATCCGCGTCGCCTGTCACCAAATAAGAGCAACCCCCATCGAATGAAGCGGCGAGAATGGCGTTGTCATCCGCGTCCCGGCAAATGTTGGTCTGAGAAACCACTTGCACCGATTCGGTTTGCCGTTGCACAAAGAAAGTCATCAAGCGGGCGTGCCGGGGCGAAAACCCAAATTTTGCGCGGAGCTTTTCTTCAACTTCCTCCAAAATATCGCGAGACGCAGTGAAGCTGCACGCGCGGCGCGTGGCGCGCCAGGCACGCCGGCAAAATCCGTCCGTCGTCAAAATGGCCAGCCAGACGTTACTGTCGAGAAGAACGCGCACGAGGCAGGGCGAGAATGTCATCTTCTGTCAGGCTGCTTTTGCGGGGCAGGCGGTCGAAAGCCGCCAAGGCCCGGTCCACTTCGTTGTCCGCTGAAAAAAGATATTGATAGACGCGCTCGACTTCCTCATCGGGCAGCCGCCGGATTTCTTCGATGACCTGCGTTGCTTTCACGGTTCAAATCTACCCACTGCCGCCGGAAAAAGCAAAACTTCTCCAGAAAAGACGTGCATCCTTTGGGCGGACGAAACGGAAAGTTTTGAAAAACCTCTGTTTTTAAAACCTCGCAAGTGGCTGACAGGCATCAACTTCCACGTTGAGCAATAGTTTGACAGTCAAAAATGACCCAAAAACGGGCCTGTTTGGCAGAAAAACAGGGGGGGCGCGCGAACAAAACACCATTTTTTCTCGTGCTTTTTCTGTTTTTTGGTTTTTTTTGCCTTGCAAGCCGTTGAGGGCCACAAACTTGCGGGAATCGGACCCATTACAAAAAAACATGCCTGAAAACCTACCATAGGTTTTTGGGTTTTCACGGATTCTGGTAATATCGCCGCGTGAGTGTTGAAATGACTCTGGATACGAAAAGGATCGCAGGCAGCCGCTTGGCGGGCCAAGCGGCTGCGCCACAATTTTTCAGAAATTTCCGGGCCGCCCCATCAAGCCTCAATCCAACCTTAATCCAACCCAATCCGGGCTAATCCGACCTACTCCGGCCTATGGCCAAAAAAAATTTCCATCCTCCAACGCCAATCCGGCGGCCGGGAATGAACGTCCTCATCTTGGCTCTCGACAGCGGCGGCATGGCGGCATATAAGAAAGGTCCGACTTATCGGAATGACAACTGTGGCAACTAATCCACTCATCGAAATCCGCAACGGACGCCTGGCCAAGGCCGCCGCGCTCCGTTCTCTGGGCCTGAACCCTTATCCGTCCCGCAGCCGGCGGACGCATTACACCAAAGCCATCCTGGATGACTTCGCCCGCCTGGAGGGCCAAACCGCCACGGTGGCGGGCCGGTTGGTGTCCTGGCGCAAACAGGGCGCGCTGGCCTTCGCCCATATCCAGGACCAAACCGGGCGGCTCCAATTATTCCTCCGCCGCAATCTTGTCCAGCCCACCGATTCCGGCGCCGGCAGCCTCGGTTACGCGGACACCAACATGCTGGATTTGGGGGACATCATCGAGGCCGAGGGCAAGGTGGTGCGGACGGAGCGGGGCGAGATTTCGGTGCTGGTGGAACGCCTGCGCCTGCTGACCAAGGCCCTGCGCCCGCTGCCGGACCAATGGGCCGGCCTCAAGGACCGCGAACAGGTCCTGCGCAAACGCTACCTGGACGCGATGCTGGAACCGGCCTCCTTCGAGCGTTTCACGGCCGCTTGCAAAATGGTGCAGGCCATCCGCGAATTCCTCTTTGAGCGCGGGTTTCTGGAATTCAACACGCCCGTCATCCAGCCGCAATACGGCGGCGGCACGGCCAAACCGTTCAAGACCCACGTCAACGCCCTGGGCTGCGACATGTATCTGGCCATCTCGCACGAGCTGTATCTCAAGCGCCTGATCGTGGCCGGTTACGACAAGGTCTTTACCATCGGACGCTACTTCCGCAATGAGGGCATTGACCGCAGCCACCACCCGGAATTCTCCATGGTCGAAACCATGACGGCTTACGAGAATTACCAATACAACATGAACCTCATCGAGGAAATGTTCCGGCACATCGCGGTCAAGGTGTTTGGCAAAACGGAATTCACCGTGCGCGGGCACACCATTGATTTCGGCAAACCCTGGCGGCGCGTGAGCATGGCCGAGGCGGTGCGCGAAAAAACCGGAACCGACTTCCGCGACATCAAAACGGTGGAGGACGCCAACGCGCGCCTGGCGGCTCTGGGCATCCAGGAAGCCCAGCCCAGCGTCGGCGAAGCCCTGGTCAAGGCCTTTGAAATCACGGTGGAGAAAGACTTGATCCAGCCCACGCTGGTCTTTGGGCATCCCGTCGAAATTTCCCCCCTGGCCAAGCCGATGGCCGAAGACCCGCGCTTTGTCGAGCGGTTCGAGATTTTCATCGCCGGCATGGAATGCGGCGACAATTGGTCGGAGCAGAACGACCCGGCCCATTTGCTGGCCACCTGGCGCAAGGCCTACCGCGCCGAGGAACGCGACGCGGGCAAATTCCACACGCTGGACTTCGATTTCATCGAAGCGCTGGAATACGGCATGCCCCCCACCACCGGCATCGGCCCCGGCATCGAGCGCATGGTCATGATTTTCACCGGCCAGGAAAATATAGATGACGTGATTTTCTTCCCCATGATGCGTCCGTCCATCTCCCCCTTGAACGCCGCCATTTACGGCCTGGCGGAGCCGTCGCCGGCCCCGGTGGAGGACATGGCGTTGTCGTGGGACGATTTCCAGGGTTTGTGCGGCGCGGGCCTGCTCAAGCCTCATGCCCGCAACCTTTTCGTCAAGACGCACTTGCGCGTTTGGGACAACGGGCGCGTCTCCGGCCACGTGGAGATCGAAGGATTCCTGCCCAACAGCCTGCTGCGCCTGGCAGGATGGAAAAGCGACGCCGGCGAAAGCGACGGCAAAAAGAAAGTCCTCGAACAAATGGAGCGCGGCTTGCCGCAATTCCTGAAGACAACCTTTCCCGAATGCGAAGCCACCGTTTCGCCCGCCACCGTCCTGCAGGCCGCGATGACGCCATGAATGATGTCGCCGCATCCGGCTTTTGGAAGGCCGATTTTGACGAAACCGCCTTGAGCAAGTGGGCGCGGCTTATGCGCCGGGAACTGCGCGTGTCGCTGGGGTTGCTCTATTAAATGAGGAGTGCCTCAGGCGGTCCCGTCTTCCTCGGCCAGCTTGCGGTACAAGGTGGCCACGCTCACGCCCAGGATTTCGGCGGCCTTTTCCTTGTCGCCGCCGGTCTGGGCCAGGGCGCGGTTGACGTAGCCCAACTCCTGCTCGCGCAGATAGTTGCGCAACGGTCCCACCGGCTGCGAAAAGGCCGGCGTCGGCGGCGCGCTGACGGAACCGACCACCAGCCCCGCCCCGGTCTCCGCCGCCGCGGGCGGAGTTTCGACCAGCTCTTCGTCGCTGTCGCCGGTGGCATATTGGCGAAGGACGGGGGGCAAATCGGCCACGTGGATGGTGCTGTTTTCGCACAAGGCGGCGGCGCGCTCGATGGCGTTTTCCAATTCCCGCACGTTGCCGGGCCACTCGTGGGCGCTGAGGACTTCCAGCGCCTTGCGCGTGATGTTGTACAGCTTGCCGGTGCGCGGATGGACTTTGTTCCGCAGAAAGTGCATGGTCAGCATGGGCACGTCCTCGCGCCGTTCGCGCAGGCTGGGGAGGTTGATCGGAATGACGTTCAGGCGATAGTAGAGGTCCTCGCGGAAGGTGCCGTCCTTGAGCTTCTTTTCCAGCGGTTCGTTGGTCGCCGCCAAGACCCGCACGTTGACGCTCACGGCCACGTTGTCCCCCACCCGCCGCACCTCCCGTTCCTGCAAGACGCGCAAGAGGCGGCTTTGCAGGACCGGCGACATGGAGCCGATTTCGTCCAGGAAAATGGTGCCGCCGTCGGCTTCCTGGAAAAGGCCCTTCTTATCGTTGATGGCCCCGGTGAAGGCTCCCTTGCAATGGCCGAACAACTCCGATTCCAGCAAATTTTCCGGCAGCGCGCTGCAATTGATGGGGACGAAGGGGGCGAATTGCCGGCGGCTGTTGAAATGGAGCGCGCGGGCCACCAGTTCCTTGCCCGTGCCGCTTTCGCCCAGAATGAGAATCGTGCTGTCGGTGTCGGCCACCCGCTCGATCATCTTGAAGACCTCCTGCATCATGGGCGAGGTGCCGATCAGCTGGTTGAACTGGTACTTCTTCTTCAACTGCTTGCGCAGGTAAATGTTCTCCGACACGGCGTCGTTGTAGGAAAGCGCCCGCTGGACGCACAGCCGCAAATCATCCACCTTGAAGGGCTTCTCCAGGTAATCGAACGCCCCCTTTTTCATCGCGTCCACCGCCGTCTCGATGGTGGCGTAGGCGGTGATGACGATGACGGTGGAGGGCGGGTTGAGCGAGCGGGCCTTCTGCAAAATCTCCAAGCCGTGGGTGCGGGTTTTGTCCAGGTAGAGGTCGGTGATAACCAGTTCCGGGCATTGGGTTTCGAGCGTTTCCATGGCGGCGTTGAAAGTGCTGAACGGGAACACCTCGTGACCTTCGCGGCGCAGCAGTTCCGTCACCATCTGCACCATCGTCACTTCGTCGTCAATCAACAACACTTTGGCCATGGCTCAACTTTATCCGATGCGCGTCTCTTGGGCAAGCTCCGGCGGCTGATCTTTTCAGGGCTTCTGCGACACCAGCTCGCTCAGCTTGAAGATGGGCAGGAACATGCAAATCACAATGCCGCCCACCACCACCCCCAAAAACACGATCAACAGCGGTTCAATCAACGACGTCAGGCCCGACAGCGTCGTTTCGATCTCCTCGTCCAGGAAACCGGCGACCCTTTCGAGCATGATGTCAATTTTGCCCGTTTGCTCCCCCACCTGCATCATGCGCACGATCATGGTGGGAAAAATCGGATGCTTGCCCAGCGCGGTCGAAATGCTCTCCCCGCGTTCAATATCGGACGCCGCCGTCTGGATGGCCGCTTCCATGATGACGTTGCCCACTGTGTTTTGCACGATGGCCAGGACTTCCAGGATGGGCAGGCCGCTGCGCACCAGCGACGCGAACGTGCTGGCGAAGCGGGCCAGGCAGATTTTGTGGGCGATGCTGCCGAAGACTGGCAGCTTGATGCGGCGGTCATCCCAGAATTTGCGCCCGGCAGGGGTCTTGATGTAATAAAACCAGCCGCCGACGATGGCGCCCCCGCCAATGATGAAAAGAGGGAAATAATGCACCATCGCGTTGCTGACGCTCATCAGGTATTGCGTCGGCGCCGGCAGCGGCACCTTGGTGCCGAAGCTCTTGAAAATATCGGCGAAGGTCGGCACCACCTTGACCAGCAGGAAAATGGTGATGCTGATGGCCACGACGGTGACCACCGTCGGGTACATCATGGAGGATTTGATTTTCTTGCGCAGACGGGCGCTGTTTTCCTGGTAAGTGGCCAGCCGGGCCAGAATCTCGGCCAGCAACCCCCCCTTTTCCCCGGCCCCGACCATCGCGCAATAGAGCCGGTTGAAAACCTTGGGATGCTTCTGCAACGCTTCCGAAAAGCTGTCGCCCCCCTCCACCCGCGTGGTGATGTCCTTGATCACTTCGCGCATGAGTTTGTTGTCGCTTTGCTCCGCCAGCGCCTGCAGCGACTGCACCATGGCCAGGCCCGCGTCAACCATGGTCGCCAGTTGCCGCGTAAAAATGACCAAGTCCGCCAAAGCAACCTTGCCGCCGCTGGTGCGCCCTTTGCGGGAAATCTTTTCCGTGATGGACACCACCATCAGGTTGCGATTCAATAGCGCGGCCACGGCGTTAGCCTCCGAAGAAGCCTCCACTGTGCTGCGGATTTCCCGGCCTGTCCCGGAATCCCGCGCTATGTAACTGAACGAGGGCATTACGACTTGCCTTTCTCCATACCCGTTATCCCGGCCCATTGCAAGTTTAACTGCAAGCACTCCGCAGGCCATTCTCAATCCTCCGCCGGAAGAATCAAAACTGATGGCGGCGGAAAAAATAAAATCAGACGGCAACCAATAGCATGGCGTGTGCCACCTATTCGAACGGTGCCAAACGAGCTTCACGTTACTTGCCTGCCTCGCCTCAATGGGGAGAGCTTTCACTTATCATTCCGAACGTCTCAACACAAGGGCCACCCACATCCAGTGCTGGTTCCCTTGCCATAGCTTTAGCGGCGGCAGGTCCAAGTCAACCGAGGGAATTCCGGCGCTGCTCACCGCCGGTTCCCCGCCAACCGAGTTAGAGGCGCGACCGCGTCTGGCTCTAGCAAGATTTTGCGGGGTTGCCATGGCCGGGGCAAGTGATAAATTGTCTGCCGCATGATTTGGCGCGTCATTCTGTTTTGCTTGTTGGGCGTGGTTTCCGCCTTGGGCAATTTGCCGCGTCATTTCATTTATGACGGCAATAATCGCCTGACCAACGTGACTGATTGGGCGAACAGGCGGACGGTTTACGCCTACGATTTGGCCGGGCATCTTGTGAGCGTCAGGCGTCCCAACGGCAATCCAGACGGCAACCAATAGCATGGCATGTGCCATCCATTTTAACGGTGCCAAACGAGCTTCACGTTACTTGCCTGCCTCGCCTCAATGGGGAGAGTTTTCACTTATCATTCCGAACGTCTCAACACAAGGGCCACCCACATCCAGTGCTGGTTCCCTTGCCATAGCTTTAGCGGCGGCAGGTCCAAGTCAACCAAGGGAATTCCGGTGCTGCTCACCGCCGGTTCCCCGCCAACCGAGTTAGAGGCGCGACTGCGTCTGGCTCTGACAACATTTTGCGGGATTGCAATGGCCGGGGCAAGTGGTAAAGTTTCCCCCTCATGATGTGGCGCATCATCCTATTTTGCTTGTTGTAACGAAAACGGGTCAGTCCCGCATAATCGCATATTAGTGTTTGCTTCCCGCATCGCCCAGGAGATTCGCATGGGAACCGGCAGCAGTCAAGTTGAATCGCCACGCGGCGGCATCATCAGTGGTAGAGTAGGCGAAGTGGAACGAGCGGATTGAACTGACCGTCGTTGTCGGTTCCGCTGTTCCACTTCACCCCTCATCAAACCGGACGAACGGATTTCCCGTATCCGGCTTTCCGGGTCGCTT
>Ga0224555_1000171_pt1 | contig 94529 bp, 81 predicted proteins | sample 714S23034metaG_FD_180687 | JGI IMG/M metagenome (GOLD analysis project Ga0224555, IMG submission 180687) | Peat soil microbial communities from Stordalen Mire, Sweden - 717 S2 30-34 | ecosystem: Environmental > Terrestrial > Soil > Wetlands > Peat | place: Sweden: Norrbotten County, Stordalen... | reverse complement strand
GAGACCAATACCTGCGTCCATGGAATGACTATTACAACCGTGAAAGACCCCATGGTAGCCTCAACTACAAGCCGCCCATCAGCCGCTCCGAAAATGGAACAACCTCTTGACCATCTACAGGCACCCAATGCGGTGGGCACGCGCGCTGGTGGGCGGGTGATTTATACTGGTCGCTTGCCCTGCTAACGGCTTGGCGCGCGGGAGTTGCGTGCGCCGGGACGCGCAAAATCAACGGGCAGAAGCGCTGTCTGCGAACTGGATTGCGACTGGGAGCCGGGCCTCTTTAGAGGGGCACGGATTCACAGTTGAGCGATGCGGGCCGGAGGCGAGCGCGAAGTCAAGGTCGCCGGTCCAGCATGATTCGTTTTCTACAGAAAGACACTAAGGCAGTCAAGATAATGTTCGGCGTGATTATTAGCGCCGCGTGCATCTCCATGGTGATCTACCTGGTTCCGGGGTTGATGTCGGACAATTCCGGGGGGAGCAGTGCGACGGTGTATGCGACGGTGCGGGAGCCGGGGGCGTGGGGGCGGCTCTTCGGAGAGAGCACCGGGGTGCAGACGGAAGAGGTGTCGAAGCTGGCCGCTCGGCAGTTGCAGCAGCAGCACTACCCGGACTTCCTGCTGCCGTACATGATGCAGCGGGCGGGGCAGGTCCTGGTGCAGCGGGCGATGCTGAAGCAGGCGGCGGACGCGATGCACCTGGAGGTGAGCGACGCGGACCTGGTGAGGGAGCTGCGGACGGGGACGTTTGCGCAGTACCTGTTCCCCAACGGGCAGTACGTGGGCGACGACCGGTACATCGACTTTGTGCAGACGGCGTTCGGGACATCGCGGCCGGACTTCGAGTCGCAGGTGAAGGACGACATGGAACTGCAACGGCTGCAGGCGATGGTGACGGGCGGCGCGGCGGTCTCGGACGCGGCGGTGCGCGAGGCCTACCGGGTGCAGGGGACCAAGGTGCAGTTCGACTACGCGGTGGTGTCGATGGAGGACCTGAAGAAGACGATCAACCCGGCGGACGCGGAGTTGCAGGAGTACTTCAAGCAGAACGCGGCGAAGTACGCCAAGGCTGTGCCGGAGACGCGCAAGATCGAGTATGCGGCGTTCGATGCGTCGAAGACGCCCGGCGGCAAGGCCGCGGTGAGCGATGGCGAGGTCCAGGCGTACTACAACTCGCACCAGGCGCAGTACAAGACCGAGGAGCAGGTGAAGACGCGGCACATCCTGATTGCGGCGAAGGCGGGCGCGGACGCGGCGACCGATGCGGCGGCCAAGGCCAAGGCGCAGGACGTGCTGAAGCAGTTGCAGGCGGGCGGGAACTTTGCGGCGCTGGCGAAGAAGTACTCGGAGGACCCGGGGAGCAAGGACAACGGCGGCGAGCTGGTGCTGATGGCGACGGCGAGCCTTGACCCTGCGTACGCGAAGGCGGCGATGGCGCTGAACCCTGGGCAGACGTCGGGACTGGTGCGGTCGGCGTTCGGGTACCACATCATCCAGACCGAGCAGAAACAGGCGGCGGGAGTGAAGCCGCTGAGCGCGGTGAAGGATACGATCGTGAAGACGATCGCGCAGGACAAGCAGGGCGCGGCGTTGCAGTCGTATGGGACCGAACTTGCGGCCGAGGCAAAGAAGAATGGGTTGGAGAAGATGGCGGCGGCGCATGGACTGAAGGTGGTGACGACCGATTATTTGGAGAAGAACGCTGTGATCGGCGGCGTGTCGGACGGCACGCTGATGCTGAGCACGGCGTTCACGACGGACAAGGGCGCGGCGCCGGCGGCGATCTCGACCGGCGACGGCTATGCGGTGTTCTCGGTGGTGGATGTGAAGGCGGCACATGCTCCGGAGTTTGCGGCGTATAAGTCGCATGTGCTGGATGACTATCGCGACCAGAAGGCGCCGGAGCTGCTGCAGGCAGAGACGGTGAAGCTGGCCGCGCGGGCCAAGGAGCTGAACGACCTGAAGAAGGCGGCGGCGGAGTTGAAGCTGCCGATCAAGACAAGCGGGCTGGTGGGCGAGGATGGACAGGTGACAGACCTGGGCGCAATGAACGGGCCGGGAGCCGTGGCGTTCAAGCTGGCCAAGGGAGGGATCTCGGACGCGATCAACGCAGGACAGACCGGCGTGGTGCTGCGAGTGACCGACAAGCAGGAACCCACGGCGGACGAGACGGCGAAGAACTTCGATGCGACGCGGGAGCAGTTGCTGAGCCAGCAGCGGAATGAGATCTTCAGCGTATTCATGGGGACCCTGACCGAGAGATACGAGCAGGGCGGCGGAGTGCGGCTTACCAAGCAGGCAGCGGCCCCGGCAGGAGTTCCGGTGGGTAAGTAGAGATGAGAAGAGAGGAGCCTGTTCCCGCTTGGCGCGTGGTTCGGCGCTGGGTTGGGAGCAGGCCCTTTTTTGTGGGGCACGCGATTTCGGCATCAGACGGGTAGAGTGGAATGCGTCCAGGAGCAAGGCATTGGTTGCGGTGTCAAGCCATGAGGTTTGAGCTATGAGCTATGGGATTGCGCAACGCAACGGATGAAGGGTGAGGGATGAACCAGGAACGGATGAGCGGCGTGCTGCTGCATGTGACGAGCCTGCCATCGCGTGGCGGAGTGGGGGACTTCGGGCCGGCGGCGTACGCGTTTGTGGACTTTCTGGCGGCGGCCAAGCAACGGGTGTGGCAGGTGCTGCCGCTGAATCCTCCGGGATACGGGAGTTCGCCCTACTCGGCGGTGTCGGCGTTCGCGGGGAACCCGGCGCTGATCAGCCTGGAACGGCTGGCAGAGGAGGGATGGATTGCGGCGGAGCGCGTGGAGGAGTGGGCGCGGCTGGATGAGACACCTGCATTACAGACGGCGAACCTGGTGGCGGCGGCGGGACGCAAGCAGCCGCTGATTGAAGAGGCGGCGGGGAACTTTCTGGATCGCGCGGGGGATGCGGAGCGGACGCGGTTCCAGAGTTTCTGCCAGGAGAACATGAGCTGGCTGCCCGACTACGCGAGCTTCAACGTGCTGCGGCGCAGGTTCGGGGATGTGAGCTGGAACGAGTGGCCGGAGGAGTTTGCTCTTCGCAAGCACGATACGCTGGCGGTGATGCTGACCGAGCAGGGGCGGGAGCTGGCTGTGGAGCAGGCGGTCCAGTTCTTCTTCGACGAGCAGTGGCGCGCGTTGCGGGCGTACTGCACAGAGCGGAAGGTGCAAATACTGGGCGATGTGGCGATCTTTGTGAACTACAACAGCGCGGAGGTGTGGACGCATCCGGAGCTCTTCGAGCTGGACGAGAAGGGCGGGATGGTGCGGGTGTCTGGCGTGCCGCCGGACTACTACTCGGCGACAGGGCAGCGGTGGGGCAATCCGCTGTACCGGTGGGGCGAGATGAAGGAGCGCGGGTTCGACTGGTGGGTGGCGCGGATACGGCGGTCGCTGGCGCTGTACGACATGGTGCGGCTGGACCACTTCCGCGGCTTCGAGGCGTACTGGTCGATTGCGGCCGAGGAGCCGACGGCGATCCATGGGCTGTGGGTGAAGTCGCCGGGGATGGAGCTGTTCGACCGGCTGAAGAAGGTGTTCGGCGAGCTGCCGTTTATCGCCGAGGACCTGGGGCTGATTACGCCGGAGGTAGTTGAGCTGAGGGAGCACTTCGGGATGCCGGGGATGCGGGTGCTTCAATTCGGGTTCTCGGGCCGCGGAGCGCAGGTCTATCTGCCGCACCAATATGTGCCGAATACGGTTGCATATACGGGGACGCACGACAACGACACCACGCTGGGATGGTGGAAGAGCGGGGCGACGGCGGTGGAGCGCGCGCACGTAGATCGCTACCTGCAGCCGATCGAGAAGGACGAGGAGATTGTGGGTGCGATGATGAGGGCGGCGGCGCGGTCGGTGGCACGGTTGTGCATCTTTCCGCTGCAGGACGTTCTGCGGCTGGGCAGCGAGGCGCGCATGAATACGCCGTCGAACCGGATGGGGAACTGGGGCTGGCGGTATGAGACGGGGGCGCTGCGGTCGGAGATGGCGGCAGAGCTTGCGGAGTTGATGGAGTTGACGGACCGGGACTGGGTGGAGGCGGAGAAGGCGAAGGGGTAGAACAGACAACGGCAAAGGCGGGAGTTTTTTGGGAGAAAGGGCCGGAGGGTTGTGATGAGGCAAGATTTGTCGGGGTTCCTTCGGCTTCGCTCAGGACAGGCTCTTCGACTGCGCCTCTCGCGATGAGACTGCGAGAGGCTCCGCTCAGGATGACAGGCAAAAACAGACAAGGGCAGAAGCAGATTTCTCCGCTGCGCTGCGGAATGACAAACAAAGGGGCTCCGCTCAGGATGACGAATTTTTAGGTGGGCGCGGTAGACTGATGGGAGCGAAATTCAATTGACAGGAGCAACGATGCCTCTCTCTGGCGAAGCAATACGAACGATGAATTATGTGGACGATATTTCGGTGACGCTGCGGCGGATTCTGACGGTGCTGCCGTCGCTGACGGACGAGGAGCGGCAGCGCGTGGCGGAGCATATCAAGGGCGCGGAGCCAAGCTACGAGAGCGTGATCCTGGCCGTGCAAGGTAAGAAGTGAAGGGGTGTGCCCAAAATCCCACTCATCGCGATAAGACCGCGATGAATGGGGCACCCGGCGAAGAAGTGAGCGCGGACCCAGCGGCGGATTGCGGCGGGGGCGGTGCGATCCGCACGGTGGCGGTGATCGGAGCGGGACGCGTGGGGCGGAGCTTCGCGCTGGCCTCGGCGGCGGCGGGCTTCGACGTGGTGCTGGAGGACGTGATGCCGGCAAACCTGCGTCGGGCTCAGGAGGAGTACGCCGATCTTGCTGGTGTAAACGCGGGGGCGCGCGGACGGCTTGCGGTTGCGGCGACGATCGAGGACGCGGTGCGGGAGGCGGACCTTGCGGTGGACTTTGTTCCCGATGAGCTGGAGTCGAAGCTGGAGATTTTTTGTTTGCTCGACCGCATGGCTCCGCCGCGGACGATCCTGCTGACTCCGAGCGAGGCGCAGAGCATTACCGATCTGGCTTCTTGTACCTATCGCGGCGAGCGATGCTTCGCGGTGCGCGGTGGATCTGGGTTTGAAGGCGCGAAGACGGTGCGGCTGGTGCATCCGGCGGGTGCGGCGCAGGCGGCGATTGATGCGGTGAGCGGGTTTCTGCGCGCGCTGGGCGGCGAGGTTCGCGTGGAGGTGGATGGGGACGCGCCGAAGCTGGTGAAGAACCTGGGTTGATGGGTGGGTTCGGAAGAGAGCGGTCGACCTGCGCTCGATACCCCAACCCCCACCTTAGCCGCGATAAAGCTGCGGCGAAGATGGGGCACCCGGCAAACCAGTCGATTACATATCAATCCCTTGGGCTTGAAGAAGGAGTCGAATTAGGGCGAACAACCTATGAAAGAGATAATCAACTTGGCGCGATTCCACAATATGGGGCTTCGTAACCTCTGTGTGACGGATGAAAAAGCTGTTGCCTATTTCTGTAAGCTGCTTCGCCTCGCCCTCTAACCTCGCTCGAAAATTCGGCTCGGCTGCTGCTCGATCAAGCAAAATCTGAACACTTCTTTTTTTATCATTTGTGTCGGAAAGACTCTTGAGCCGCTCCCAAGCATCCCATAGTTTTTCCAGTGCTTCTCGACGCACCTTTAGGTCGCGGTTGAGAAATTTCTCTCGGGCTGTGCCTAAGATCTCGTCAAGTGTGGTGTCACGGGTATTGAAAGCAGGATGAACTAGAACTTCCTGAAGTACTGAAGGGGCGAGTCTCTCAACCTGACCTTCTCTTAGTTCGTAAGCTATTCCGTTACGTTCGAAAAGGCGGTTTACCTCGTCCGCGAAATCCTTGCGACCTGTGGCCTGATCGTAGCCAGTGTGGTAGTGGCCGAAGAAAGAATGAAAATTCCCAGGCAGAGGCTTCGCAACGTGCTCGTACGTGTACTCAATGAGATCGAACACTTGCGTATCCGTGATTTCTTCTGAATCAAGAGTTCTTGCGCTGGCTGGGACGATCAACCTATACCCGGCCATATTCAGCCTTACAGCCTCATCATCGGCTCCCGCGTTTCCATGGCCGTCTTCGCATTGACTTGGGAAGCTCAATCCAAATGAGTTATCATCCATACGACTTTGAACAATCTGGAACAGAGCTGCTTGGATAGTCCGATCAAGGGATTCCTTGACACGTGGTAGTTGTTGCCCCATTCTCTCGCTGAACAATAGTCTTTTCATGGCTGCTGCATACTCCCCATCTGATCTTCGCAGGTTCGCAATTCCGTGCAAAGTTGCAAGCGAACTTTGCAGCGAGTCCCATACAAACTAATGTAGGGCCTACTCGGTTTTTTTGCGCAGGGCGGTGAGCTGGGGGTGGAGGAGCTTGGCGGTGAGGGAGCGGGTGAGGGCGTCGACGGCGGATTGCTGGGCGGGGGTGAGGGGCTCGGCGGTGGCGGCGAGGCGGGCACTGGTGCGCTCGAGTTCGGATTGGCGGATGGCTTCGGCGGAGTGCTGCAGGGCGACGATGGCGGGGACGGCGTCGCGCGATTGCAGGCGCTGCTGGTAGAGCTCGACCTCGCGGCTGACGATGTTTTCGGCGGCGGCGGACTCTCGGCTGCGATTGGCGAGGTGGGCGGCGGCGACCTGCTGCAGATCGTCGATGTCGTAGACGAAGCAGCCTTCGACGTGGTTCATGAGGGGATCGACGTCGCGGGGGACGGCGATGTCGATGAAGAACATGGGGCGGTTGCGGCGGAGCTCCAGGAAACGCTGGCCGTGGGAGCGGTCGAAGATAGGCTGCGCGGAGCCGGTGGAGGTGATGACGATGTCTGCGCGGGCGGCCTGGGCGTGGAGCTGGTCGAAGGGAATGACCTCAGCGGTGCAGGCGAGGCCGCCGCCATGGATGGCAATCGGCCCGTTGGCGAGCTGCATGGAGATCTGGTCGGCGATCTGGCCGGCGAGTTGCGCGGCGCGCTCGTGGGTGCGGTTGGAGACGAGGATGGAAGTTGCGCCCTGCTGGATGAGGTGGCGCGCGGCCAGATCGGCCATCTTGCCCGCGCCGACGATGAGGACGGTCTTGCCGTGCAGACTGCCGAAGATCTTGCGGGCGAGATCGACGGCGACCGAGGCGATGGAGACCGATGAGCTGCCGATCTGGGTCTCTGTGCGGACACGCTTGGCGACCGCGAAGGCGCGCTGGAGGAGCGGCTCGAGCGCGGAGGAGATGGCACCGGCCTGGCGCGCGATGGAGTAGGACTCCTTGACCTGGCCGAGGATCTGCGGTTCGCCGACGACCATGGAATCGAGCGAACTGGCGACGCGGAAGAGATGGCGTACGGCCTCGCGCTCGCGGAACTCGTAGAGATGCGGCTCGAGGGTGGCGGCGGAGACGGCGAAGTACTCGTGCAGGAAGCGGAGGAGGTCTGGGGGATTGCTGTCGCGGGGGTGGTCCTGAATGGTGATGAACTCGACGCGGTTGCAGGTGGAGAGGATGAGAGCTTCGCGGATTCCTGGCTGATGGGCGAGGGTGCGCGTGGCGTCGGCGAGGCGGGCCAGGGGAATGGCGAGACGCTCGCGCACCTCGATGGGCGCGGTGGTGTGATTGACGCCGAGCAGGACCAGCGAACCCTCGTTGGCGCGCTGGTCCGACGCGCGCTGATCCGACGCGCGCGCGGGTGCGGCTTCGGATTCGGAGGCCGGGGACACGATGGCGAGGCGCGGGGAGGTTTGGCGCTGGTTCGATTGGTTCATGGCGTGGAGAACCTGTGTACGTGGCTGACGAGGTTTGCAATCCACACGACGAGCATTGCGACCAGGACGGCCCCGGAGAGATAGGCTGCCTTGCGCCCGCGCAACCCAGTGCGGTGCCTGAGATAAAGGAGCAGGACATAGACGCACCACATGGCAAAGGAGGCAATCACTTTCGGATCGAGAAAGTATGCGGCACCGAGGGGCGTCTCCTGCACCAGCACAGCGCCGATGACGAGGCCAATCGTCATGCAGGGAAAGCCGAAGAGCAGTGTGGCGTGGGCGATGCGATCGATGGTGTCCAGCGGAGGCAGCCAATCGAGCGGCGCCCACCAGGAGTCTTCGCCGGCCTTCATCTTTCGCTTGATGCGGCGCTCCTGCGCGAGGTAGAGGATGGACGCGAGCAGGCTGAAACAGAGCGCGGCAGAGGCGGCCAGCAATGCGGCAATGTGGGCAATGAGCCAATCGGAACGCGCGCCCTGCGACGGGAAGGTGTATCGCGTGAGGCCCAGCGAGGGCACAAAGACCAGGAAAAACGTAACCGGCAAGGCAAAGATTCCAAGGGAGATGGCGCCGTAGAGCCACCATGCGAGGAAGAAGAGGCCAGCCAGGAGAAGAGCCAGCAGCGACTCGGTTTCGCGTATGCCCACCGGCATCCAGCGATGGGCCATGACGAGCATTTCGACCACGGAAACGAAGTGGAAGAAAAATCCCATGCCGGCCAGATGCACGCAGATGCTTCGCCAGCGCTCGTTCTTATAGAGCACGGCGGGAAACACAGCGACACTGCCCGCCGCGTAAAGAACCGCCGCGACTTGTAGCCAGAGGAGGGTCATGAGCCAGATTGCAGTATACGAGGTGCGAGGTGCGAGAGACGAGAAGCGAGGTTCGAGGTACGAGGTACGAGGTCCTGCGCGACGAACCGCTCCTACCAGAGTCAGACAAAGGGGGAACGGATGATGTGACGCTAGTCACAAGAGGTGGGATGGCGTGTGCGCGGGGCGTCCGAGCGAGGCGAAGTTTGGATGCGGGGGCAAGACGAGCGACGGGCGCGGGGGTGAGTGCGGTATTCTGGCGTTTCGGCTATGGCAAAAGAGATGAGTGACGGTGCAGCGATGCAGACCCCGGTGATGCGGCAGTACTTTGCCGCCAAAGAGGCGCACCCCGACTGCCTGATGATGTGCCGCATCGGGGACTTCTATGAGCTGTTCTACGAGGACGCGATTGTGGCGTCGCGCGAGCTACAGTTGACCCTGACGGCGCGCGACCGCGAGAAGAAGCAGCCGATGTGCGGCGTGCCGTACCACGCGGCCGAACAGTACATCCAGAGGCTGCTGAGGAAGGGCTACCGGGTGGCGCTGTGCGACCAGATGGAAGATCCCAAGCTGACCAAGAAGATTGTGCGGCGCGAGGTGACCCGGGTGCTGACGCCGGGGACGGCGGTGGATGCTGGGCTGGGGGCGGAGCAGAGCAACTGGCTGGCCAGCGTGGCGGCGAGTGGTGCGGGAGCGCAGGCGCGCGTTGGGCTGGCGCTGCTGGACCTGTCGACGGGGGAGTTTCGCGCGACGGAGTTTGCGGGGGCGACGGCCTGGGTGCAGCTGGCCGACGAGTTGGGACAGGCGAGGCCGGCGGAACTGCTGGTGGCGGAGGGATTGGGAGTGGGGCGGGCTTCGATCGGTCTGCTTCCCACCCTTCGCGATACGGTTGCGAAGGATGGGGCACCCGAGTCTACGCCGTTGGGGAAGGACGGCGAGGCCACGGCGTTCGAGGGGGTGCGGACGAGGACGGGGCTGGAGGACTGGGTGTTTACGGCGGAGTACGCCGTGCCGCTGCTGCGGAAACAGCTTGGAGTGCTCTCGCTGGAGGGGATGGGGCTGGGCGGGCATGAGACGGCGGCGGTGGCGGCTGGAGCGCTCGTTCATTATTTGCAGAAGACCATGCAGGGTGGGCTGGAACATATTGATGCAATACGGTTTTATGCGCGCGACGAAGGTCTGACGCTGGATGCGGTGAGCGTGCGGAATCTGGAACTGGTGGAGCCGCTGTTTTCGGGCGAATCAGCGCAGACGACGCTGTTTCATACGCTGGACGCCTGTGCGACTCCGATGGGAAAGCGGCTGTTGCGGGCGACACTGCTGCGGCCGGCGGCGGAGCTGGGGGAGATTGAGGCGCGGCTGGAGGCGGTGGGCGAGGCGGCGGGCGACCTGCGGGGGCGCGAGGGGGTGCGGCGGACGATGAACGGGCTGCTCGACATGGAGCGGCTGCTGGGGCGGGTTGCGCTGGATTCGGCTGGGCCTCGGGAGGTGATGGCTCTGGCGGGGACGCTGGGCTGTCTGCCGGGGCTGAGGGAGGCGGTGGGGAAGTTCAAGGCGAAGCGATGGAAAGAACTCGGGGGGAATCCCACTCATGGCGATGAGACCGCCATGTATGAGGCACCCAGTTCTGAGGTTGACCAGTCTTCCACGGAGATTTCCACAGGAAAATCCACAGTGCGATCCACAGGGTTTTCCACAGGATTCGATGCGATGGAGGACTTGCATGAACGGATTGTGAAGGCGATTGTGGAGGAGCCTCCGGTGAGTTTTGCGGAGGGCGGGGTGATTCGCGCAGGGGTGGACGCGGAGCTGGATGAGCTGCGCGAGTTGGGGCGCTCGGGGCGGCAGGCGTTGGCGGCGATCGAGGAGCGGGAGAGGCAGCGGACGGGGATTGGGAGCCTCAAGGTTAGGTTCAACTCTGTCTTTGGGTATTACCTGGAAGTGACTAAGGCAAATAGTAGATCTGTTCCGTATGACTACGAGCGGAAGCAGACGCTGGTGAACGCGGAACGGTTTACGACGCCGGAGCTGAAAGAGTACGAGACGAAGATTTTAACTGCGCAGGAGCGGTCGGGGGAGATCGAGCGGAGGATCTTCGCGGAGCTGCGGAGGCAGTTGCTGGATGCGGCGGGGCGGATGCGGGAGACGGCGCGGCGGGTGGCGGAGATCGACTTGCTGGCGTGTTTTGCACATCTGGCGGCGCTGCGGGGATGGGTGCGGCCGGAGGTTGAGGAGTCGGGCGTGCTGGAGTTTGTGGCGGGGCGGCATCCGGTGGTGGAGCGGCGGATGGAGGAGTCCGGCGGAGGACGGTTTGTGCCGAATTCGATCTCGCTGGAGGGGTGGTTTGGTAGCTCGGCGAGCGAAAGGCAACCCACCCTTCACGATGAGACTGTGAAGGATGGGGCACCCAATTCGGAGGCGGAGCCGAGTGTGGCAGGGGCGTCGATTGCGCTGATTACTGGACCGAATATGGGGGGGAAGAGCACGTATCTGCGGCAGGCGGCGCTGCTTGTGGTGATGGCGCAGTCGGGGTGCTTTGTGCCGGCGGAGAGGATGCGGCTGGGGCTGGTGGACCGGATCTATACGCGGATCGGGGCCAGCGACAACGTGGCGCGGGGTCGGTCGACGTTCATGGTGGAGATGACAGAGACGGCTGCGATCCTGAACACGGCGACGGCGAGGAGTCTTGTACTGCTGGATGAGATGGGGCGTGGAACTGCTACTTATGATGGACTTTCGCTGGCATGGGCGACGGTGGAGCATCTGCATGAGAAGATTGGGGCGAGGACGCTGTTTGCGACGCATTATCACGAGCTGACGCTGCTGGAGGAGCGGCTGGCGCGGCTGAAGAACCTGCGGGTGACGGCGAAGGAGACGGCGGGCGGGATCGTGTTTCTGCATACGGTGGAGGTGGGTGCGGCGAGCAAGAGCTACGGGATCGAAGTGGCGCGGCTGGCGGGGCTGCCGGGGGCGGTGATTGCGCGGGCGCGGGAGGTGTTGAAGCTGCATGAGCGGGCGGAGACGCAGCAGGTGGGTGCGGCGCTGGCGCGCGGTGTGGGAGAGATGGCGGCGCCGGCGTTGCAGATGACGATGTTTACTCCGCTGTCGCAGAAGATTGTGGACCGGCTGGCGGAGGTGGACCTGGATGGGTTGACGCCGCGAGAGGCTCTGAACCTGCTGGCGGAGCTGCAGCGGGAGTTGGGGGCTGGATCGTGATGGCGAAGGCGATGGTGGTGGCGGGGGTGATGAGCGGGACGTCGGCGGATGGGGTCGATGTGGCTCTGTGCCGGATTTCGCCGGGAGGGCGGGAGGGAGATTCGCCGCGGGTGAGGCTGATTGGGCTGTTGGAGACGAACTATCCGAAGGCGGTGCGGGCGGCGGTTCTGCGGGTGATGGAGGGTGAGGCGCAGACGGCGGCGGAGATGAGCCGGTTGAACTGGCGGCTTGGGGAGATCTATGCGGGTTGCGTGGAAAAGGCAGCGGAAAAGTTTGGCGTGAGGGTGGGGCTGGTGGGATGCCACGGGCAGACGGTGCAGCATGAGACTGGGGCGGTGCGGTTTCTGGGCGCGCCGGTTCGCTCGACGTGGCAGATAGGCGAGGCGGCGGTGGTGGCCGAGCGGATGAGGTGCCCGGTGGTGAGCGACTTCCGACCAGCGGACCTGGCGGCGGGCGGGGAGGGCGCGCCGCTGGTTCCGATGCTGGATTATTGCCTCTTCCGGTCGGCGAAGGTGAATCGGGTGCTACTGAATTTGGGGGGGATTGCGAATTTGACGGCGATTCCCGCGGGGGGTGGTCTGGAGGACGTGGTGGCGTTCGATACCGGGCCGGGGAATATGGTGGTGGACCATTGCGTGGGGCGGATTTTTGGACGGGCTTATGACAGGAACGGAGCGGTGGCGCGGCGTGGGCGGGTGCTGCGGGGGGTGGTGGCGCGGGCGATGCGGGAGCGGTACTTCGCGGCGGCGGCGCCGAAGTCTTGCGGGCGGGAGGAGTTTGGGGCGGGGTTTGCGGAGCGGCTGATTGGGATGTGCCGGGAGGCGGGCGGGACAGATGCGGATTGCGTGGCGACGGCTACGGCTCTGACAGCGGAGTCGGTTGTTGCGGCTTACAGGGGATTTGTTGTGCCACATTTTGAGGCGGTGGGTTCTGAACCCATGTCTCAGAATCGAGACATGGGACACCCAGTTCCGTGGAAGGTGGAGATTTGTGTGGCGGGGGGTGGGGCTAGGAATGGGACGCTGATGGGGATGTTGCGGGAGGGATTTGCTGAGCATGGCGCGAAGGTGCGGGCGATGGAGGAGCTGGGGGTTCCGGCGCAGGCGAAGGAGGGGGTGGCGTTCGCGCTGCTGGCTTGGCTGACGTGGAATCGACGGGCGGGGAATGTTCCGGCGGCGACGGGAGCGGCAAGGGCGGTGGTGCTGGGGAAGGTGAGCTTCGGGAGCGTAGAGAGGTGTAGAGGATGATCCAACAACAGAATCAACGAGGCTGGAGCGCGTTTCTCCATCGAAAAATTGAAACGCGGACGTTACTGATAATCGTGTCCGTACCAATCATCGCAATGGTTCTACTCATCGCCTACGCAGAAATCCAGCCGTTCGTGTCCTCGATTCTGTGGGGGCGGCGACACCATCATGTGGCGGAGCAGCGAGGGATGAAGGTGGTTCTGCCATTCCTATGGAGTCAATATGACACTCCGCAAGGGCTGCAATTATTGGATGTGAGGCGACCTCCTCATATTGGTAAGCCGATTGGGTCGCGGATCGCAGTTGATAATCTGACCCCATCCAAAGAGCGACCGGCGGATACCATAACGAGATTTCGACGGACTTTTGAACAGATTCATTCTTCGACGCCATCAAAGGCCGATGAATTCACGGCACTCGGACGGAGTGGCGTGTCCTTCACATGTTTCGAGACGATTACGAATGCTCCAATACAGCCTGTTGATCTGTGGTGTTTGACTCCCGACGCCTCTTGGATTGTGACTTTGTCGGGAGAAGAATTAAACCTCCCTGATTTTTACAAGATACTGAACCAGATACCTCCTTCTGGGGGCAAGCCTTGAAGATGTATAGGTCTGTTGATCGACTCCTATCGCTGATTGCGCTTGGTTCGGTGTTGGCGATGAGCGGATGCCACGGGGGGGCGGCGCGGGAGCGGGGGACGGTGGTGGTGGTGCTGGAGAGCAGTCCGAACAACCTCGACCCGCGGCAGGGGACGGACGCGCAGTCGGAGCGGGTGGGTGGGCTGATCTTCGACGCGCTGGTGAAGAAGGACGAGAACTACAACCTGAGGCCGTGGCTGGCGACGAGTTGGGAGCAGCCCGACGCGCTGACGTGGGTCTTCCATCTGAGAGATGGGGTGCGGTTTCAGGATGGGAGGCCGCTGGAGGCCGAAGATGTGGTTTGGACGATCGAGAGCCTGATCGAGCCGAAGCTGGCGGGGTTGATCTCGGCGAAGAGCGGGGCGTTTCTTCATGTGGACCGGGCGGAGGCGCGCGACCGGCTGACCGTGGTAGTGCATCTGAAGCAGCCCGATGCGGGGCTGCTCTTCAACCTGAGCGATGGACTGTTTGGCGTGGTGCCGCGAGGGGCGGGAGGCGACTTCGGGATGCATCCGGTGGGGTCGGGGCCGTTCCGGTTTGTGAGCCAGGTGCAGGACAAGGATGTGGTGCTGGAGCGGTTCGAAGATTGTTGGTCGCAGGGGAAGAGTGGGAATCCCACCCTTTCGCAAAGTACGCGAAAAGATGGGGCACCCAGTTCTGGGGCACCCGGTGCGTCGGAGATTGAGCGGGTGAGGTTCGAGGTTGTGCCGGACACGATTACCGGCGCGCTGGAACTGGAGAAGGGGTCGGCGGACGCGGCCAGCAATGTGTTGACGCCGGACATGGTGTACGCGCTGAGAGATGCGCCGGGGCTGGAGACGGCGAGCGGGCCGGGGTCGAATGCGTGGTACCTGAACTTCAACGTTGCGGACCCGGCGTTGCGCGACAAGCGGGTGCGGCAGGCGGTGGCTCTGGCGATGGACCGGTCGGCGATCGTGGCGGCGCTGTGGCGGGGACACGCGCGTCTGGCGGATACGCTGCTTCCAGCCGGGCAATGGGCGGCAGCGACGGACGCGGAGCTGGCGCATTATCCGCATGACCCGGCGCGGGCGGCGGCATTGCTTCAGGCGGCGGGACTTCCGGCGGGTCGCGATGGAGTGCGGCTGCGGCTGTCGCTGAAGATCAGCCAGGACGAGACGACGCGGCTGCTGGCGGCGGTGCTGCAACAGCAGTTGCGCGCGGCGGGGATTGAGCTGAGGATTCGCTCGGCGGAGTTTGGGACTTTCTACGCGGATGTGACGCATGGGGCGTTCCAGATGTACATCCTGAAGTGGATTGGGTCGAACGAGGACCCGGACATCTATCGCTATATGGATTCGTCGGGGAGCTTCCCGCCGAAGGGAGCGAACCGGGGACACTATGTGAATGCGCGGGTGGATGAGTTGCTGGCAAAGGCGGCGGCGGAGACCGGGCCGGCGGAGGAGGTCGAGGCGCGGCGGCGGGCGGAGTATGTCGAGGTCCAGCAGATTCTGGCCGACGAGTTGCCTGCGATACCACTGTGGTTTCCGGACAATGTGGTGGTGCATACGCGGCGGTTGCAGGGGGTGGTGTCGCGGGGCGACGGGAACTTCGATTTTCTACGTGAGGCGTGGCTGATGCCGTAGGTACTTCGTACCGTTCTCGACGCTATGCGTAACTACTTCATGCCATTTATGACGCTTCGCGTGAGTGCTTAGTGACGTTCCAGGGTGGGGGAGGGTCGCACGATGGGCCGGAATCGGCAACAATAGGAGAGAGAGCTGTTTGACGGGGAGTGGGGACGGGACGGTTGCGGCGACGGCGCAGGGAATCGAGGAAGATGAGATGCGAGTGAGAGGAATGAAGGACCACGACGTGAAGAGCGCGGAGTTGAAGGAAAAAGAGTTGCAGCCAGAGGGTGGGGACGGGTCGGCGACGGGCGCGCCGCAGACGACGGAGGCCGGTGCTGCTCCACCCCAGCGAGCAAGCTCGCCGGGGACCCCGACCGGGCAGGTTGCGCCGATGGATGAGGCGTCCCTGAAGACCGAGCTGGAGCAGATGCGCGGAGAGCGCGACCAGTTGATGGACCGGCTGGCGCGGTTGCAGGCGGAGTTTGAGAACACTCGGCGGCGCGAGGTGAAGGAGCGCGCGGACGCGCGGGACTACGCGGTGCAGCGGGCGGTTGAGCCATTTCTTGCGGTGATGGACAACTTCCAGTTGGCGCTGAAGGCGGACGGCACGCTGGAGCAGTTGCGCGCGGGTGTGGAGCTGATCCTGAAGCAGATGGAGGAGGCGCTGAAGGGACTGCATGTGCAGGCGGTGGAGACGGTGGGGAAGCAGTTCGACCCGCGAGTCCATGAGGCGCTGGGAAGCATCGAGACCAAGGAGTTCCCCGACCATCAGGTGATGGAGGAGATCCGGCGCGGCTACAAGATTCGCGAGAAGCTGCTGCGGCCTGCGCTGGTGCGGATTGCGAGCAATACGGCAGTGGTGAGTGAGTAGTGGTCAGTGGTCAGTAAGGACAAAGGCAAGTACAAAAGCAGATTCCCTGCGGGAATGACAAAAAGAGATGAGTGCGACGGCAAACGTGACCAAGGCTGATTTTTATGAGGTGTTGCAGGTATCGCGGGACGCGAGCGACCAGGAGCTGAAGGCCAGCTACCGGAGACTGGCGATGCAGTACCATCCCGACCGGAACCCGAACAATCCGGCGGCGGAGGAGAAGTTCAAGGCATGCAGCGAGGCGTACCAGGTGCTGAGCGATGCGGAGAAGCGCGCGGCGTACGATCGGTACGGCCATGCGGCGTTTCAGGGCGGCGGGGCTGCGGGTGGAAATCCATTTGCGGGGGCGCAGGGATTTCAGGGTGATCTGGGAGACATCTTTGGCGACCTGTTCGGCGAGATGTTCAACATGGGCGGCGACGGCGGACGGCGGGCTTCGCGGGTGCAGCGCGGGCGCGACCTGCGCTACGACCTGACCGTGGAGTTCGAGGAGGCGGCTTTCGGAGTGGAGAAGAAGATCGAGATCCGCCGGATGGAGGCGTGCGAGGATTGCCGTGGGACGGGCAGCGCCAAGGGCAAGGCCCCGGCGACCTGCACGGGGTGCGGCGGTCGCGGACAGGTGCGCTTTCAGCAGGGGTTCTTCTCCGTGGCCAAGACATGCGGGCGGTGCAATGGGACGGGGACGACGATCAGCGATCCGTGCATGGTGTGCCGAGGCGAGGGATTGCAGGCGAAGAAACACGAGATTCTGGTGAAGGTCCCGGCAGGGGTGGAGCAGGACACGCGCATCCGCTACCAGGGCGAGGGCGAGGGGGGACGGTTCGGCGGGCCGGCGGGCGATCTGTATGTGGTGTTGAGCGTGAAGGCGCACAGGTTCTTCGAGCGCGAGGGCGACGACCTGCACTGCGTACTGCCGGTCTCGTTTCCGCAGGCGGCGCTGGGGACGGAGTTGCAGATCGAGACGCTGGAGGGGATGGCGATGATCAAGATTCCCGAGGGAACGCAGAGCGGGCGCGAGTTCAAGCTGCGCGGCAAGGGCGTGCCGCACCTGAACTCACACGGCAAGGGCGATCTGATAGTGGAGGTGAGGGTGGCGACGCCGTCCAAGCTGAGCAAGGCGCAGAGGGAGCTGCTGCGGGAGTTGAGCGAGACGCTGGCGGTGGAGAATACGCCGACCAATCGGGGGTTGTTCGAGAAGATGAAGGAGATATTTTCGTAGGTGAGAGGTTCGAGGATTGAGGGCGGCTGGGCAAAATGCCCGGTCGTCCTCTTGCTTTTTGGGGTGGTACGGCGAAAAGCAGATTCCTCCGCTGCGCTGCGGAATGACAAACAAAATGCGCTGCGGGATGACAAACAAAATGCTCTACGGAATGACAAACAAAGAGGTGATTATGCGAGATGTGCGGCGGCGATGGCGAGGGCGGCGATAGCTGCGGTTTCGGCGCGGAGGATTCGGGGGCCGAGGGTGACGTGGGTCCAGTTGTGCTGGGTGAAGAGAGACATTTCTTCTGGGGTCCAGCCGCCTTCGGGACCGATGGCGAGGGCGAGATCGGTGGGGTGCTCGGCTGGTGGAGTGTCTACATCCCACCCATCGCGGTAAGACTGCGATGGATGGGGCACCCGGCCAGTTGCAGGTTGCAGGTTGGAAGACGCGAGGGCGGCGGCGAGGGTGAGGGACTGCTCGGTTTCGCTGAGGAGGATGCGCGTGGGCGCGGACTCGCGGGTGAGGGCGGCGGGGAGTGGGGTGGGCGAGAGGATTTCGGGGATGTCGGTGCGGCGGGACTGCTTGGCGCTTTCGAGCGCGATGCGACGCCAGCGTTCGGCGCGCTTGGGAGCGGCGAGGGCGAGGTGCTTCTCGGTGCGGCGGGCGAGGATGGGAGTGATGCGCGCGACGCCGAGTTCGGTGGCTTTTTCGATGGCCCACTCGAAGCGATCGAACTTGAAGATGGCGAGCAGAAGGTGGATGGGGAGGGATGCGTCTGTCTCTAACTCTTCGTGCAGGGTGAAGAGTACCTCATGGTCAGAGACCGCAGCGACTTCGGCGCGGTGGAGGAAGCCGTTGGCTACGACGTCGAAGATCTGGCCGGGCTGGGCGCGCAGGACGCGGGCGAGATGCAGCGCCTGCTCGCCGGTGAGGGCGGCTTGAGTGGGGTGTCCTGTTGATGGGGACCAGGTGTCGGCGATGAAGCGGCGGCGAGTCATAAGAACGGTTGTTGGTTGCTGGTTGTTGGTTGTTGGTAAAAACAAAAGCAAAAGCAAAAACAAAATCACAAGCAGAGGCGGTCAGGGTTTGGGGAGGGGGACGGTGATGGGGTCCTGGTTGTAGAACTTGAGGGTGATGGAGGCGGACTTGCGCTGGTCCCACTCGGCCTGGGGGATTGGGTAGTGGAGCAGGACCATTCCTTCGGCGCGGCCCGCGGGCTGGATGATGGACTCGCGCGGGAGCGGCGCGGAGGCGAGAGGCACGAGCGCGGGGAAGACAGCGTAGAGGTTGGGAAGGTCGCGCTTCTGGAGGGCTGCGGTGGTGGACTCGGAGCCGTCGGGCGCGGTGATGGTTCCGGTGATGTCGTCGAGGGTGAGTGGGACGCGGAGGCGGTTGTCGACGCGGACGGTGGCGAGGATGTAGAGGTCGTCGTCGAAGCGGGCCTTCTGGCCGACGATCTTGGAGTCGGAGTTGAAGACGGTGTGCTCGGGCAGGACGGCGAGGTGGGTGATGGTGAGGTCGGCGGTGCTGTGCGGGACGTAGAGATAGATGCCGACGATGAGGATGGCGAGGACGGCGATGGCGATGAGCGCGGGGACGAGGAAGTTGCGGCGTTCGGGTTGGGCGAAGGAGAGTTCGGACATGGAGGAAAGAATACAGCGAAAGACGGTTGCTGGTTGCTGTTTGATAGAAACGGTTATGAAAGGTCTTTCTGGACGAGGTACTCGTCTGCCAGGACGGCGATGAGGGCGGCGGTGGGGACGGCGACGAGGGCGCCGACGATGCCGGCCAGTTCCGTACCGGCGATGAGGGCGATGAGGACGGTGAGGCCCATGAGGTTGACGCTCTGACGCATGATGCGCGGGGTGAGGTAGGCGTTCTCGATGTTGACGTAGACGATGTAGAAGATAAAGACGGCTGCCATCTTGGCCCAGGAATCGAGGGCCGCGACCAGGCCGACGAGCAGGATGGTAATGACGCCGCCGGCGATGGGGATGCAGTTCATCAGGCCCATGAGGACGCCGAGGAGGATGAAGTAGCGGACGTGCAACAGGCCGAAGACGAGGGTGCTGGCGACGCCGAGGATGAGCATCAGAAGGGTCTGGCCGAAGAGCCACTTGCTGGCGCGCCGTTCGGCTTTTTGCAGGGTGACGGCGAGGCGGAGGCGGTATTCCACGGAGAAGAGCGACATGAGCCAGCGGTAGGCGTACTCACCCTCGAGCATGAAGTAGACGCAGAGGACGAGGGCGGCGAGCAGATCGAAGACGCGCCCCATCCACATGGGGAATGAGGCGAAGAGGTACTCGGCTGTGGCGGAGAGAGCGTCTTCGGAGCGCTGGGCAATGGTGTCGACGCCGAGCTTGTCTGCGAGCGGGAGGTGCTTGAGGCGGGCGACAATGGGAGGGATGCGGGCGGGCAGGTCGTTGGCGAACTGGTGGAGGTTGCGGATGACGGGGGGAAGCGCGACGAGGAAGAAGAGCGCGAAGGCGAGGAAGACGCAGCTGAGCAGAAGCACGATGGCGACGGGACGCGAGACATGGCGTGCGCCGTGCAGTTGGAAGTTCATGATGTTGTTGACGACAGGCATGAACACTACGGCGAAGAGCGCGCTGACGTAGATGAGGATGAGGACATCGCGCAGACGCCATGCGAGGGCGAGAGCGAGCAGCACACCGACGGCGAAGAGGATGTGGCCGCGGACGGCAGCGCGGGTCTGCTCGGGCGGGATGGGGGTTGAGGTTGGCAGGATGTCTCCTCCTTCGGATGAGATGCATATAGTGTGCATCATGGGGAGGGTGCGAGTTACGGGCGGAGTAAGTTTACGTCTAATTTAGGGGAATAGAACAGACAACATCAAGAGCATGGGCTGGAGTTTTGCGGGAGAAGGGAGCGGGCGGTTGTGGCTTCCGCGAATGCATCGGGGTCCTTCGACTGCGTGGCTCACGATGAGACCGTGAGCCACTCCGCTCAGGATGACAGCGTAAAACAAACAACGGCGAAGAACAGGCAACGGCAAGGGCAGAAACAGATTCCTCCGCTGCGCTGCGGAATGACAAACAAAAAGACTGCGGAATGACAAACAAAAAGTACAGGCAACGGCAAGAGCAACGGCAAGGGCAAATACGGAGATTCTGGCCTTCGACTTCGCTCAGGCCAGAATGACGACTTCTTGGAGCTTCGCCGGAATAACGGCTTAGAACGATCTGAAGCTAGATGAGGCGGGCGAGGAGGGCGGCGACGGTCTCTTCGGGGGTGAGGTCGGCGGTGTCGAGGGTGAGGCGGGCGAGGCGGCGGTAGATGGGCTGGCGGGCGAGGAAGCGGGCCTCGGCGGCGGCGGGATCGGCGAGCAGAGGGCGGAGCGGCTCGGGACGGGCGGGCACGGCTGAGTTGGCGGCGGCTGGGTTGGGCGCGAGGGGGGTTGCGACGCTTGTCGCCGAGGCGGGCGCGGGGTTGAGGGCCTGCATCATACAGCGGTCGAAGAGGGCGGGGAATGGCGCGTCGAGGAAGATGGTGGAGGTGGCTGGGGTCTGCTCGAGGAGGAGGCGGTTGGTGAGGACCTCGGGTGCTCCACCGCCGAGGGCGAGGACGAGGCGGCTGCGGCCGAGGGCGGAGGCCAGGGCCATGGACTCAAGCTGGCGGAAATGGGCTTCGCCGTGGATGGCGAAGATGGAGGGGACGGAAAGGCCGGAGCGCAACTCGATGTAGGCATCGAGGTCGAGGAACTCCCAGTTGAGTTGGGCGGCGAGCAGACGGCCTACGGTAGTCTTGCCGGCGCCCATGAAGCCGGTGAGGACGAGGCGGCGGAGATGCGCGGGCGGGGTCGCGGCGGGTGGGGGTTCGGCGGCGGACTGGGCGGCGGGTTGGGCGTTCATTGCTGCTCCTTGGAAAAAGACAACGACAAAAGCAAAAGCAACGACAACAGCAAAAGCGAAATACAGAGATTCTGGCCTTCGACTTCGCTCAGGCCAGAATGACGACCTTTATTGAGTAGTGCGTGGAGCAAAACAAAGCCGCGACCATTTGTGGGGGTCGCGGCTCGGCTGGTGTGGCGGATGCTCTGAAGTGCGATCTTTTTTTATCGATCCAGAGATGCTCGCAAGCCCAACAGACCCGCTCCCTGCCACCAAGGGCAAGGATAGGTAAAGTAGGCGTACTGGAGCGAGCGTTGTTTCATCCTGAATGTCAGATTACACCGGAGGGGGATTGGTTGCAAGGAGATTGATCGAAAGTTGTACGGGTAGATTCGCTCGGGGACTAAAGTCCCATTTCATTGTGGACGCGACGGCGCGGCTGAAGCCGCGCCCTTTCAAAACATGTTGCGGGAGATTAGTCGAGTGGCATGCCTGGGTCGATGTAGTCGTCGTCGATGGAGGCGAGGGCGGAGTCTTCCTGGAGCTTGGCCTGAATGTTCTGCCAGACGCGGTCGCTTGGTTCGGCGACGGGCTCGAAGAGGCTGCGGGCTGTTTCGGCTATGATTTCGAGGTCGCTGACCAGGGCCGCGCAGTCGGGGTTGGCGGCGAGGAACTTTTTGAGGCGCGGGTCCTGGCTGATCTTGCCGCTGCCGGCGGCGAAGAGGTCGGGGAGGATGTGTTCAAACTCTTCGGGCTTGAGGTTGTCGAAGTCGATGTTGCCTGGGAGGGTCATTTGGCGGACTCCGCTGGCCCGTGCGGCAGGGGGGACTGGGGCAACTTGCTGGGGTTGCGGAGCAGTTCGCGGAGCCTGAGCCGGGCCTTGTGCAGTTGGGATTTGCTGTTTCCTGTGGAGCAGTCGAGCAGGCCGGCGATCTCGTTGTGTTCGTATCCCTCGACATCGTGCAGGACGAAGACCATGCGGTATCCGGGAGGAAGGGCGGCGACTGCGCGCTCCAGGGTGACGCGGTCGACCGATCCGGTGAGGACGGGGTCGCGGCTGCCGAAGTCGCGGCGTGGGCTGTCGTCTTCGGGGTTGATGGTCTCTTCCAGCGAGACGAGGTTGAGGCCCTTTTTGCGCAGTTGCATGAGGACCAGGTTGACGGTGAGGCGATGCAACCAGGTGGAGAAGGCGGATTCGCCGCGGAAGCTGTTGATCTTGCGGAAGAGATGGAGGAAGGCGTTCTGGGTCATGTCCTCGGCGGCGGAGACGTTGCCCAACATGCGCAGGCAGAGGGTGTAGACGCGGCGCTTGTGCAGGTTGTAGAGCTTGGCGAATGCCTCGGCGTCGCCGCGTTTGGCGGCTGCGATGGCCTCAGCCTCGCCGGCGATGGGCGGGTTGCGCTTGAAGAGGCCGGGATTGGGTCTTGCGGGTGAGGCTTGCGTCATCAGCTGGCCTTGACAGCTCATTGGTGTCGGCTCCGGGGTTCGGGGAACGCCCAGACTCTCGCCTGATTCAGCCTAGCGCATCTGCCGGGGAATAACTACTTGGGGAGTTGGATGCCGGGGGAGTGGGGGAGGGTTGTGCGGGGCGGCCGGGGACTGTGTACGCTCAGGCGCCGATGAAGCGGGCGTAGAGGGAGCGGGCGACGGCGATGTCGGTGGTGCCTTGCACGATGGCGCGGCCGTCGGCGAAGACGGTGAGGGTGTGAGGGCCGCGGCGGAAACGGAGGAGGAGGTCGTTGGAGCGGAGGTCCTGAATGTCGGCGTGGCCGGCGAGGCGGGTGCGCAGGGCGTTGAAGTCGACGGGGCGGTGGTGCTCGTGGATCTGCACGGAGTCGCGGCCGCAGAGAGTGATGTGGGCGCGGTCCTGGCCGGCGAGGTGGGTGAAGATGCGCTGGCCGCAGACCTGGCAATCGGGGCGTGGAGTGTTGGTGGAGATTTCGGAGTGGTCTAAATAATTGTTGCCAGCGGAGCTTGCGTTGACGATGGGATTCCAGAGGTCGAAGGAGAGGAGGGTGCGGCGCATGAGGTGAGGCTGGCCGGTGAGGAACTTGAGGGCTTCGGTGACCTGGATGGAGGCGGCGAGGTTGACGGCGGTGGAGAGGATTCCGGCGGTGTCGCATGTCTCGACGTTGCCGGTGGGGGGCTTGGGAAAGATGCAGGCGAGGCAGGCGGTGGGGGGAGTATCGATCCCACCCATGTCGCGGTGAGACTGCGCCATGGATGGGGCACCCGGACTATGTGCTGGCAGGATGTTCATGGTGGCGGCGTAGGCGCCGATGGCGGCGGCGTAGATCCAGGGGAGGCCGCGCTGGACGGCGAAGTCGTTGATGAGGTAGCGGGTCTCGAAGTTGTCGGTGGCGTCGAGGACGATGTGGACGGATGAAGGGATGAGGTCGGCGATGTTGGTTGGAGTGAGGTCACTGATGCATGCGTGGACGGTGACGCGGGAGTTGAAGAGGGCGATGTGACGGCGTGCGGCCTCGGCCTTGGGGAGGGAGTCGCGGGCGTCGGATTCGTCGAAGAGGACCTGTCGCTGGAGGTTGGAGGGCTCGACGAAGTCGCGGTCGATGAGGGTAAGGGCGCCGACTCCGGCGCGGGCGAGGAGCGAGGCAGAGGCCGCTCCCATGGCCCCGCAGCCTACGATGGCAACGTGGGAGGCGGCAAGGCGTTGCTGGCCAAGAGGGCCGATGCCGGGGAAGAGAACCTGACGGGAGTAGCGGTCGTTATCCGCGATTGCGTCAGCGGTATATGCTATTGCGTCGGCGGCGGAGGACGCGGGAGTCGAGTTGTCTTGGGGCGAGAGTTGTGAGGACACGGTTGCGCACTCGTTTAAATGCATCGTTCTTCGTAGTATAGGGAATTGCGGGGGACTCTTCATGGGGGCTTGCTTCTGCGCGGTTTGCATCCAAATGAGAGGAAACAATCCGAGGCGGCCTGAGCGAAGACAGAGGGGAAGTTTTATTGCGCGTTCGAGTTGAGACTGGAAGCAGAAGAGCGGAGGCGGAAGAGGGCGGCTGGTGCGCGCGCTTGCTCACCGGCGTTCTTGTTCTCGCATGGGCTGGGTTCAGTTCAGGGCAGAGCGCGAATCCAATAGCAAATTCAACTGCGACGGCAAATTCAACAACAACTGCAACGGCAAATTCAACGACAACAGCAACTGCGACGACAACAGCGACTGCGACGACAACGGTAAATTCAACGGCGACGGCGAGCCTGGCGGAGTGGAAGGGGCTGCGGGTTGGGGCGGTGGAGTTTGAGGGAGTAAAGTTTGGCGCTGGCGACCCGCTGCCGGGCTTGCTGGTGCAGAAGGCGGGCGTGGCGCTGGAACCGGCGTTGGTGACGGCGAGCGTGCGGCGTTTGTTCGCAAGCGGGAGGTACAGGGACATTCGGGTGGAGGGTGTGCGCGAGGGCGCGGGGATGCGGCTGATCTATGTGGGCGTGCCGCGGTATTTCGTGGGGCGGGTGACGATTGTGGGAGTGAAGGACGAACGGCTGGCGTCGCTGCTGGAGTACGCGACCAAGCTGCAGCCGGGGACGGATTTTACCGAGGCGGCGGTTCCGGCGGCGACCGAGGGAGTGCGGCAGGCGCTGGAGAGCAATGGATGCTACGAGCCGTCGATTGCGGTGAAGACGACGGTGGATGAGGTGGGCGGCCAGGTGAACGCGGAGTTCAGCGTGCAGGTTGGGCCGCAGGCGCGGGTGGGGCAGATTGCGGTGGGCGGCAACGATCCGGGGTTGACGGTGGAGGAGGTGCGCAAGAAGGGAAAGATGAAGTTGGGCAGCAAGGTGACCCGCGAGACGACCAGCAATGCGTTGACGCGGCTGCGCGCGCAGTACGAGAAGCGGGACCGGCTGGAGGCGACGGCGTCGTTGCGGACCGGGAGTTACGATAGGGCGCGCAAGCAGGTGGACTACGAGTTGATCGCGAACCAGGGGCCGCTGGTGAAGGTGGTGGTAGAGGGCGCGAAGTTGTCGAAGCGGCGGATGAAGTTGTTGATTCCGATCTACCAGGAGGGGACGATCGACAACGACCTGCTGAACGAGGGGACGTACAACATCAAGGACTATCTGTTTCAGGAGGGCTACTTCGATGCGACGGTTTCGGTGAAGGTTGTGGGCGCGGAGACGACGACGATCGTGAGCGCTGCGACGAGACCGGGCACCGGCGCAAACGCGGAGACGGCGCAGGAGAGCGTGGTGTACGCGGTGGTGAAGGGGGTGAAGCACAAGGTCCGGTCGGTGACGATTGCGGGCAACCACTACTTCGACACGGACCTGCTGAAGGAACGGATGCGGGTGCAGAAGGCGGACGCGTATCTGCGCACGGGGCGCTACTCTCCTGCGCTGATGAAGGCGGACGTGGAGTCGATTCTGGCGTTGTACCGGGCGAATGGATTCGATAAGGCGACGATCTCGACGTCGATCACGGACAGCGACACGGCGAAGTCCGGGAAGAAGCTGAAGGAAGGCGAGATTGCGGTGGCGTTGACGATTTCGGAGGGACCGCAGCAGAAGTTTGGGAAGGTGACGCTGGCGGGAGTGGATGCGGGCCGGGAGAAGGCGGTGAGGGCGCTGCTGAACGCGCAGGAGGGGCAGCCCTACTCACTGATTACGCTGTCGGGCGACCGGGACGCGATGTACGGCTACTACCTGAGTCACGGATTTGAGCAGGCCAAGGTTGAGGTGAAGCAGCAGGTGGAGAGCGCGGACGCGCAGAAGACGGATGTGGCGTTGCATGTAACGGAGGGCGAGCAGGTGTTTGTGGACCGCGTGCTGGAGTCGGGGATTGGGCACACACGGACGTCGGTAGTGGCGCGGGAGACGACGTTCCATGCGAGCGATCCACTGGACGAGAGCGCGTTGCTGGAGACGCAGCGCAGGCTGTACGGACTGGCGTTGTTCAACGAGGTGACGACGGCGGTGCAGAACCCGGATGGAGACGCGCCAATCAAGAACGTGTTGCTGCAACTGAGCGAGGCGCGGCGGTGGAACGTGACGTACGGGTTCGGGATAGAGGCGGAGACGGGCACGCCGGAGAATGGCAAGATCAATCCGGCGTCGGCGATTCTGCTGGGGCTTTCGCCGAATGCGACCTACTCGCAGGAGGGCAAGACGGGAGTGAGCCCGCGCGTCTCTCTGGATGTGAGCCGGATCAATCTGCGCGGGACGGACAACTCGCTGACGCTGCATTCGTCGTATGGATTGCTGGAGGAGGTGGCTATACTGACGTTTCTGAACCCTCACTTCCGTGGCAGTCCGCAGCTGTCGGAGAGCGTGTCGGGGGGTTACTCGAATGTGCAGAACATCACGACGTTCCAGGCGTCAACGCTACAGGCGGATTTTCGCATTACGCAGAAGGTGAAGCGGACGGACACAGTCATCTACGACTTCGAGTTCCGCCGGGTTGCGGTGAACCCTGCGACGTTGCAGGTTTCGGCGAACCTGATTCCGCAGTTGTCGCAGCCGGTGCGCGTGGGCGGGCCGGGGATTACGTGGTTCCACGACAAGCGGGACCCTGGGCCGCTGAATGCGACCAAGGGGTCGTACACATCGGTGCAGGAGTTCTTTGCGACGTCGAAGTTTGGCTCGGAGGTGAACTTCAACCGGACGGACCTGACCAACTCGACGTACTACGCGTTCGGTAAACACAAGTATGTGTTGGCGCGAAACACGCGGCTGGGATTTGAGACGACGTTTGGCGCCAATCCAAACGTAGGCAGTACGAGCTGCGCGGGCGCGCTGCTGGAGACCAATGCGAGTTGCAACGCAGTGCCTTTGCCGGAGCGGTTGTACGCGGGCGGGGCGACCTCGGACCGCGGATTTCCCATCAACGGAGCGGGACCGAGAGATTTGCAGACGGGCTATCCGGTGGGGGGCAACGGGGTGATTGTGAACAGCACGGAGCTGAGGCTGCCGGCGGCCACGCTGCCGTACCTGGGAGACAGCCTGAGCTTCGTGCTGTTCCACGACATGGGGAACGTGTTTGCTCATGTGTCGGACATGTTCCCCAGCATCGCGCACTTTCACCAGCCGAACCAGGAGACGTGCGCGAATGTGGGGCCTCCGCAGGTCACGACGACGTATCCGTTTGGGACGTGCAACTTCAACTATTTTTCCCATGCGGTGGGAGTGGGAGCGCGGTACAAGACGCCGGTAGGGCCGATCCGGCTGGACTTCAGCTACAACCTCGACCCGCCGGTCTATCCGGTGATCTACGACTTCAACGGAAGCCTGCCGTATGAGGGACAGGCGAGCCACTTCAATTTCTTTTTCAGCATTGGACAGGCATTTTGACGTATGAGCGCTATGGGAGATAGATCGGGCAGAGCGATGGTGGCAGCGGGCCGGCCAGGGCTAGCTGCGCTGGCGTCTGTGTTGGCGATTGCGATGCTGTGTGGAGTGGCTTGCGTGGGGCGGGGAACAGCAGGGCAGCGGACAGGGAACAGGGAACAGGGAACAGCGCAGCAGGGAACAGGGAACAGGGAACAGGGGTCAGTTAATGCAAATGCGGCGAGCGCGGGGGAGCGGGTTGCGCTGGACCGCGTGGTTGCGGTGGTGAATGAGGATTTAATTCTGGAGAGCGATCTGGACGAGGAGGCCCGCATGGCGGCGTTTCAGCCGCTTGGTGGGCAGACTACGGCGACGCGGAAGGAGCTGATCGAGCGGCTGATCGACCGCGATTTAATCTTGCAGCAGATGCGGTTGCAGCCGCAGCCGCCGATCACGGATGCGCAGGTGGATGCGGAGCTGGGCGTGCTGCGCAAGAACATTCCCCAGTGCGCGGCGTATGGCTGCGAGACGAATGCGGGCTGGGAAAAATTTGTCGCGGCGCAGGGCTTTACGGTGGAGGAGCTGAAGGAGCGCTGGCGGCAGCGCATGGAGGTGCTGCGGTTTATCGAGGCGCGCTTCCGCATGGGGATCCGCATCTCGCAGGCGGAGATGGATGCGTACTACAAGGAGACGCTGGTTCCGGCGTACGAGAAGGAGAAGGTGGCGCCACCGGTGGAGGCGGCGATTGCGGACCGCATTCAGGAGATCCTGTTGCAGCGGCAGGTGGACAAGCTGCTGGACGACTGGCTGACATCGCTGCGCGCGGAGGGCAGCGTGAAGATTGTGAAGCCGGGAGAGGAGTTGCCATGAGCGCGGACGAGAAGCAGGCCAATGGCGAGAAGCCGAATCCGGCCGGCGAGCAGGCGGGCGGGGAGAAGATGTTGCCGGTGAAGCGGCGGCGGAGCTTTGCGTGGCATGTGACGCGGGCGGGTTCGTGGGGCTTCGGAGGCGCTCTGGCGTTGGCGATTCTGCTGGTGGGCGGGATTACCTGGGTTACGGCGACGGCGTACTTTCAGCGGCTCGTGGGGCGGGAGATTGTGTCGGTGCTGGAGGACGCGACCGGCGGACGGGTGGAGCTGCGCGGCGTCCGGTTCAGCCTGTGGCGGCTGAAGATCGAGGTGGACGGGCTGGTGATCCATGGGACGGAGGGCCCGGGCGAGGCGCCGTACCTTTCGGCGGAGAAGGTCGAGGTGCGGGTGGGGATTTCAAGCTTCTTCTCGCACGCGACCGGAGCGGGGTTGCGGTCGCATGTGGGGCTGAAGCTGCTGCTGGTGGAGAGGCCGCAACTGCACCTGATGGTGGACAAGGATGGCAAGACGAACGTACCTACGCCGAAACATCCCAAGGTGAGCAAGGAGCCGGTGGCGGACACACTGCTGGACCTGCGCGCGAAGGATGTCTCGCTGGTGGATGGGGTGGCGCTGGTGAACGACCGCGCGATTCCGTTCGATGTGGCGGCGCGCGATCTGGACGCGGAGGTGCGTTATCTGCGGGCGACTGACCGCTACGGGATTGCGCTGGAACTGAGCGAGCTGCGGACCAAGGCGGAGGCACAGCCCGAGGCGGAGTCGAGACTGCACCTGGATGCGGAGCTGGGACGCGATGCGGTGGAGCTGAAAGGGCTGGAGTTCGATTCGGGCGCGACGTCTGTGCTGCACGCGACGGGGACGCTGACGCACTTTGCCGAGCCGCAGTGGCAGGGCGCGGTGAATGGGACGCTGGAGCTGAAGCAGGTGACGGTTCTGACGGATGTGGAGGGGTTCACGGGGGGCTCGGTCGATCTTGCGATGAACGGGCACAGCTGTGCGGTGAGGCCAGTGGGCCCGCAGGCAAAGCCGCGGTTCTGGCTGGGACGGCGGGCCGGAAATTCAGGAAAGATGGGAGCGGCTCAGGCAGCGGTCGATCCGGAGTGCAAGTCGGGCTACTTGTTGGTGGGCAACGCGAAGCTGCACAAGGCGGGATTCGTGAACGAGTACGTGATCCTGCACGATGTGGACGGTTCAGCGCGAGTCCACATTACGCCGAGTGAGTTGCTGCTGACGGAGATGGAAGGGTTTCTGCCGGGAGGCGGGAGCGCCGCGGGCGAGCTGCGATTTGCCGACTGGCTGGGTGGTGCGGCGCGCGCGACCCTGACCTCGACGGTGACGCGGCTTCCGCTGCGCACGATTATGGAGGTTACGGAGACCGGGGACTACGGCGACCTGGGCTTCGATACGGCGGTGACCGGGCCGGTGAAGGTGGAGTGGGTCGGACAGCCGGTGAACGTTGGTGAGACGGTGACGGTCGACGGACAGCTTGTCTTTCAGCCGACCGGGGTGGCGCGCACGGGAGCGCTGAACAATGTTCCCGTGAGTGGCGTGGCGGATGCGCGCTACGAGGGCAAGCATGAGACCGTCAACATCCGGCACACGTCGTTGCAGACGCTGGGTTCAACGACCGAGGCAACGGGGGTTCTGGGGGTTGAGGATGGCGATCCGCTGACGAACCTGAAGGTGGATACGACGATTCGCGATCTGGGCGAGTTCGATCAGTTGCTGCATACGCTGGGCTTTGAGGAGAACGGCAGGAAGGGGACGGCGGCGATTCCGCTGACGCTGCATGGGGGGATGACGTTTCACGGGACAGCGATGGGGCGGGCGGACGACCTGGATGTGAAGGGGCACGTGCAGGGCTCGCAGATCGAGGTGAAGCTGGGTTCGGCACTGGGGTTGGGGACGGACACGGTGGTGGATTCGGTGGTGGGGGATGCGGAGTACTCGTACGACGGGGGGCTGGCGATTGCCAACTCGACGATCACGCGTGGGGGCGCGGTGCTGAATGTGGCGGGGAGCTTGCGGCCGCGCAAGATGATCTTGCGCAAGGGTACGGCGAGTCGCAAGGACGCGCTGGATTACGTGTGGGACGAGGGGACGAGCGTCGATGCGACGGTGCGGCTGGCCAACGCGGAGGCCGCGGACGTGCTGCAAATGGCCGGCGAACAGAAGAAGATTGAGGTGACAGGGAAGCTGGCGGCGAACGCGACAGTGCGGGGAACCGTGGGCGATATGGATGGGACGGGGAAGATTACGCTGCTGCGCGGCGTGGCGTATGGAGAGCCGTACGACTCCGCGGTGGCGGAGCTTGCGGTGCGTGGGCAGGAGATTGACGCAAGAAATGCTGTGTTGATGATGCATGGAGCGCGGATCGCGGGCGAAGGCGGATACGATCTGCGGTCGGAGCGGCTGCATGGGCACGTTGAGGGTGACGGGCTGGTGCTGTCGAAGTTCCGGACTTTTGCCAAGGCAAGCCCTGACGCAGATGGAACGCTGACGCTGGTGGCGGACGCGAATGGGACGATGGAGCAGCCGGGGTTGAAGGCGACGGCGAAGCTGACTCGGGTTACGCTCGACGGCAAGCCGCTGGGCGAGATTGCGGCCCAGGCGCATAGCGAGGGAAGCGAGCTATTCTATGCGGTGCAGTCGACGCTGGTGGGGGCGAAAGTCGATGGGGCGGGGGAGACGCGGCTGACGAGGGATTACGAGACGCAGGCGAAACTGGCGTTTTCGGGGTTCGACGTGGGGACTGCGCTGGCGTTGTTGCCGCCGGGGAAGATCAAGGCGCAGTCGTCGATTGCAGGGGTGGTGACGGTGAGCGGGCCGCTGAAGACGCCTGTGAAACTGAGCGGCGCGGCTGAGTTGAGTGACTTCGATGTGAAGCTGCAAGGGGTGGAGTTGAAGGCCGCGGAACCATTGCGCGTGAGTCTGAAGAATGGAATGGCGACGCTGGAGCGGGTGCATATTGTTGGCGAAGACACAAACATACAGGCGAGCGGGACGGTGCAGGCGTTCGGCTCGACCGACCCCGCAGGCGGGCGGATGGATGTGAGGGCGAGCGGAAGCGTGAGCCTCGCGATTGCGCATACGTTCGACCCGGACATTCTATCGAGCGGGAAGGTTGAGTTTACGGTGGCGGCGGGCGGGCGGACGGGAAAGCCATCGCTGACCGGCCGAGTGAAGTTCGACCAGGTAAACGCGGCGATGGAAGGGATTCCCAATGGGCTGAGTTCGCTGAACGGGACGCTGGTGTTCAACGAGGACCGGCTGGAGGTGGAGAACCTGACCGCGATGACGGGCGGCGGGCAGTTGAAGATCGGTGGCTTCCTGACCTACCGAGACGGGATCTATGCCGATCTGACGGCTACGGGCGATGTGGTGCGCGTGCGGCTGGCAGGGTTGAGCGCGACGGGGAACACGAGCCTGCGGTTGCAGGGCGGCCCGGAGAGTTTGCTGTTGAGCGGGAATGTGTTGGTGACGCGGTTTGGCGTGGGGCCGGAGGTGGACTTCGCGTCGTTCGCGGCGGCGGGAGGAGTGAGTTCGCCGCCGAACCCGAACGACGCGTCGAACAAGATCCAACTGGACGTGCATGTGACCAGCTCGCAGCAACTGGACTTCCAGAACTCGTATGCCAAGCTGGCGGGTTCGGTCGATTTGACACTGCGCGGTACGGTGGCCGAACCTGCGATTCTGGGACGGATCCAGATTACGGATGGGAGCGCGACGTTTGCCGGGACGAAGTACGAGTTGCAGCGCGGAAATATCTACTTTAGCAACCCGGTGCGCATCGACCCGATGATCGATGTGAATGCCACGGCGCGGGTGGAGAGCTATGACATTACGGTGGGGCTGCAAGGCACGATGAGCAACCTGAAGGCGGCGTACCGCTCCGACCCGCCGCTGAGCGAGGCGGACATCTTCGCTCTGCTGGCGCTGGGCAGGACGCAGGAGGAGGCACAGCTCTACCAGGAGCAGGAGGTGGATGCGGGGACGAACTCCACCAACAGCGCACTGCTGGGGGGCGCGCTGAACGAGACGGTGAGCAACCGGGTCGGCAAGTTGTTCGGCGGGGGCAGCGTGAAGATCGATCCGGCGTTTGTGGGGACGCTGGGGAACTCGGCGGCGCGGATTACGGTGCAGCAGCAGGTGTCGCGGCAACTGTCGGTGACCTATGCGACGAATGTGAACTACACCGCGCAGCAACTGTTGCAGGCGCAGTACGATCTGACGCCCAACGAGTCGATTGTGGTGACGCGCGATGAGTCGGGCGTCTACAGCATGGTGTTCAAGATCCGCAAGCGGTATAAGTAGGGCATTTTTGCTGAGTGTTTGAGGCGTTTTCCAACAGGTGGAAGCGGGACCGAAAGACAAATACGGAGATTCTGGCCTTCGACTTTGCTCAGGCCAGAATGACGGCTTCAGGGGATCTTCTCCAGATTGACGACTTACGGTACAGGACGGCGTAGCGGTCTCACTCGATAAGATAGAGCGATGGGAAATTTGTGGAAGAGCGCGCGGCTGACGCTGGAGACGATCAAATGGGAGCACTCGGTCTTTGCGCTGCCGTTTGCGCTGACCGGGGCGGTTCTGGCGGCGCGGGGCTGGCCGCGGCCCGCGGTGCTGGGGTGGATTGTGCTGTGCATGGTGTCTGCGCGGTCGGCGGCGATGGCGTTCAACCGGCTGGTGGACGCGCGGCTGGATGCGGCGAATCCGCGGACGAAGATGCGCGCTCTGCCGGCGGGGAAGTTGAGTGCGGGATTCGTTGCGGGATTTGTTGTGCTGTCGGCGGCGTTATTCGTGCTGGGCGCAGCGATGCTGAACCGGCTGACGCTGGAGTTGGCATTGCCTACTCTGGCGGTTCTGCTGGCGTATAGCACTATGAAGCGCGTGACGCGGTGGTCGCACCTGGTGCTGGGGCTGGCGCTGGGGATTGCGCCGTCGGCGGCGTGGATTGCGGTGCGCGGCGCGCTGGATTGGCGGATCACGGTGCTGACGGCGGCGGTGCTGCTGTGGGTTGGCGGCTTCGACGTGCTGTACGCGTGCCAGGACTTCGAGTTTGATCGCGCGGCGGGGCTGAAGAGCGTGCCGCAGGCCTACGGGCTGACGCGTGCGTTCTGGCTGGCGCGCGCGATGCACGTGGGAATGGTGGGGCTGCTGGTGTGGCTGGTGCGGCTGTTCGCGCTGGGCGGGCTGGCCTGGGCGGGCGTTGCAGTGGTAGCGGCGCTATTGATATACGAGCACAGCATTGTTTCGCCACGCGATCTGCGTCGGATGAATGCGGCATTCTTTACGCTGAATGGGGTGATCTCGGTGGTGTTCTTCGGGTTCTTTGCGGCGGACGTGCTGCACAAATAAGAGGGTCCGCGCGGGGCGAACCCTCTTTGGAGAAGGGATGCAAGAGCAAATGCGGGGGGGCGTCCACTACGCGACGGACGATGAACCCGTCCGTCGCTCCGGCCGGGATAACGGCGTTCAATTATGCCGTGTGCTTGTGCTCACGCTGGATGGCTTCGGCCTTGTCGCTGACTGCGTTCTTGACGTTCTGCGCGGTTGATGTGATTTTTTCGCGAACGTCGTGGGCTCGATCGGCGGCGTTCTGTTTGGCTTCGCTATGCTTTGTGGAGCAACATGCGTGGGCTTCGCCGGCGACCGCGTGGACGGCGTCTTTTGTGTTTCCCCAGGCCTCTTTTGCTGCGCCTTTGACCTGATCTACGGCGCCTGAGTTGGCAAGCTTGTCGTTGCCGAGAGCTTCGCCGACAGACTGCTTTGCCTTGCCTTTTAGCTGGTCGAACTTTCCTGCTGCAGTATCACGATTCATGGAGGTGCTCCTGTGGTTTTCTGTGGATGGGTTTGAAATTTTGTTTCAGTCCTGGTCCCAGCCTGGGAAGTATAAGTTTCTAGAGTGCGCGACGGCCTGCGATGAGGTTGAAGACGAGGACGATGACGGCGAGCAGGAGGAGGAGATGAATCCATGCGCCGAAGACATGAAATCCGATGAAGCCAACCAGCCAGAGTAGGAGCAGAATGATAGTGATCGTCCAAAGCATTGATTTATTCTCCTGCGAACTTTATTCTCCCGCGAACTGCGCGGCGATGTTTTCTGCCGTGGGAGTGGAAAGACCAACCGCGGGCCGTCATGTGATAAGTTGCGAGTTACCGGGAAGAGGTTGCCAAGTGCGATCGAGAGACGGTGGTTTTGGAGGGTAGCGCGTGAGGATTGCGATACAGGGCGAGCTGGGATCGAACAGCCACATGGCTGCGCTGGCGATGCTGGCGGATGTGGGCGGCGCGGAAGGCGGCGGGGTGGAGATTGTCGCCTGCAACCTGTCGGCGGAGGTCTTTGAGCGGGTGGTTGCGGGCGAGGTGGATGGGGCGGTGCTGCCGATCGAGAACAGCCTGCATGGGTCTGTGGCGGAGCATTACGACCTGCTGCTTGCCGAGCCGGTGCGGATCGCGCGGGAGAGCCTGCTAAGAGTGCGGCACAACCTGATTGCGCGGCCCGGGGTGAAGTTGGAGGATGTGAAACGGGCGATGTCGCACCCGGTGGCGCTGTCGCAGTGCAGACGATGGTTTGCCGAGCATCCGGAGATCGAGGCGGTGAACTTCTATGACACGGCGGGAAGCGTGAAGCAGGTGATGGCGATGGGGGCCAGCGACACAGCGGGGATTGCGCCGGAGCTGGCGGCTCGGCAGTACGGCGGCGAGGTGCTGGCTGCGGGGATCGAGGACCACGCGGAGAACTACACGCGGTTTCATTTTTTAGTGCGGGAGAGTGGATGGAAGGCGGCGGAGGGGGCGAACAAGGCGAGCCTTGCGTTCATCGTGCTGCACCAGCCAGGGACTCTGGTGGTGGCTCTGGAGGAGTTTGCGCGGGCGGGGGTGAACCTGACCAAGATCGAGTCGCGGCCGGTTCCGGGAATGCCATGGGAGTACGTCTTCTTCGTCGATCTGCGGTTTGAGTCTTCCAACCAGATGGATGCTGCACTGGCTGGATTGGGACGGCATTGCGAGATGGTGAAGGAGCTTGGGCGGTACGTTGCGGCGTAAGTCGCTCATGAGGAATAGCTAATCCACGATGAGCGGCGGGTGCCCTGGTTGAAGGGGAGGGCCGGTTGCGCCGATGACGCAGAGGTGGAAGTGAGCATCTTACAGGGTGAGGGTTGATGGAGAGCGTGTGGGCGAGGATTGGGGTGCGACTTTGGGGGTTATGGATGCATCCAATGAAGGAAATCTGATATAAGAACACTCAAGGATATTCCATGCCAAGTGAATTTGTAAGCGTGATCAAGCCAAGAGCAGCAAGGGTTGACGATGATTCGGCGGCGGTTGCGATCGCGGGCCGTGCGATTCCGGTGCTTCCGGTGCGGGACACAGTGCTGTTTCCCCATGCGGTGCTGCCGTTGACGGTGGGGCGGGAGAGCTCGATCCTGTTGATCCAGTCGCTGGGCGAGGAGAAGACGATTCTGGTGGTGGCGCAGCGGGACGCCCGGCAGGACGCGCCGGAGGCTGCGGACCTGCACCACATTGGCACGCGCGCGACGGTGCATAAAGTGGTGAAGATGCCGAACCAGAGCCTGTTTGTTTTTACCGAGGGCAACGAGCGGGTGCGGCTGGGCGAGTTTGCCCAGAACAGCCCGTTTATGACCGCGGAGTGCGAGACGGTGGAAGAGATTGAGCCTGTGGCGTCGCCGGAGACGGAGGCGCTGCAGCGCAATGTGGTGAGCCAGTTCCAGCAGATTGTGAGTTCGTCGCCGACGCTTTCGGACGACTTGCAGACGATTGCGATCAACATTGAGGAACCGGGGCGGCTGGCGGACTTTATCGCGTCTTCGCTGCCGTTCCTGACCACGACGGACAAGCAGGAGCTGCTGGAAACGCCGGATGTCTCGGCGCGGCTGGAGCGGATCAACAAGCACCTGGCGAAGGAGATCGAGGTGCAGCAGTTGCGCAACAAGATCCAGACCGAGGTGCAGGATTCGGTGCAGTCGTCGCAGCGGGACTACTATCTGCGCGAACAGTTGAAGGCGATCCAGAAGGAGCTGGGCGACCTGGACGAGACGCAGAAAGACATTGCGGAGCTGAAGGAGAAGATTGAAGCGGCGGGGATGCCGGAGGAGACCAAGAAGGACGCGCTGAAGGAGCTTGGGCGGTTGAGCCGGATGAATGCGATGGCGGTCGACTACTCGCTGACGCGGAATTACATCGAGTGGCTGGCAGTGCTTCCGTGGTCGAAGTCTTCGGCGGGCGAGGTGGACATTCTGAAGGCCAAGGAGATTCTGGACGCGGACCACTACGGGCTGAAGAAGGTGAAGGACCGGATTCTGGACTACCTGAGCGTGCGGCGGTTGAAGCCGGACATGAAGGGGCCGATTCTGTGCTTTGTGGGGCCTCCGGGCGTAGGCAAGACGTCGCTGGGGCGGAGCGTGGCGCGGGCGCTGGGACGGAAGTTCGCGCGCATCTCGCTGGGCGGGATGCACGACGAGGCGGAGCTGCGCGGACACCGGCGGACGTACATCGGCGCGCTGCCGGGGCAGGTGATCCAGAACCTGAAGCGGATCGAAACCAACGACCCGGTTTTCATGCTGGACGAGGTGGACAAGCTGGGGCACGACTTCCGCGGCGATCCGGCGAGCGCGCTGCTGGAAGTGCTGGACCCGGAGCAGAACAATACATTTCGCGACAACTATCTGGACCAGCCGTTCGACCTGTCGAAGGTGCTGTTCATCTGCACGGCGAACCAGCTCGACTCGGTGCCGGCGCCGCTGCTGGACCGGATGGAGATTATCGAGCTGACGGGATACACCGAGGAAGAGAAGGTGGCGATTGCGACGACGTACCTGATCCCGCGACAGATCAAGGAGAACGGGATCGACGCGGAGCTGATCGAATTTTCGCAGGAGAGCATTGCGCAGATTGCGCGGCACTACACGCGCGAGGCGGGCGTGCGCAAGCTGGAGCAGCAGATTGGAACGATCTGCCGCAAGCTGGCGCGACGCATCGCCGAGGGCAAGCCGGAGAAGCTGGTGATTACCAACGAGGTGATTCTGGAGTTTCTGGGCGGGATCAAGGTGCGCGTGGATACGGAGATTGCCGAGCGGACGAAGCGGGCCGGAGTTGCGGTGGGTTTGGCGTGGACTCCGGCGGGCGGCGATGTGTTGTTCATCGAGGCCAACCGCATGAAGGGCAAAGGGACGTTCACCATCACAGGACAGATTGGCGATGTGATGAAGGAGAGTATGCAGGCAGCGCTGACGTGGGTGCGGTCGAACGCTTTGGCGCTGGGACTCGACGAGGACCTGCTGAAGGAGGTGGACCTGCACATCCATGTGCCGGCGGGCGCGATTCCGAAGGATGGGCCGAGCGCGGGCGTAACCATGGCGACGGCGCTGGTGAGCCTGCTGACGGACACGCGGGTGCATCCTCTGCTGGCGATGACGGGCGAGATCACACTGAGCGGCAACGTGTTGCCGGTGGGCGGGATCAAGGAGAAGTTCCTTGCGGCCAAGCGGGCTGGCGTGCGCGACGTGATCCTGCCGACGGACTGCAAGCAGCAGGTGGATGAGGACCTGTCTCCTGAACAGATCAAGGGCGTGACGATCCACTATGCGAGCCGGATCGAAGACGTGCTGGCGATTGCGCTGCCGAAGTCGAAGGGCGAGGCGGTGGAGGACGAGGTGGTGCGCGAAGAACTGATCGGCGCGACCAACTGATCTTCGCGCAACATTGAAGAGGCGGTCGCGAGTCTCGTGGCCGCCTCATTCTGTGTGTGGCTTCGGAATCGCATAGAAGGTATTCTGAGCGGATGCGGGTTCGCGGGTTCAGCTTCGGCGTCTTGCGCGCTCGTGCGTCTAACTCTTCGAGGAGAGATCGGGTGGACGCTGCACAAAAGCGAGGGTGAGCGATGAGGGTTGGTGAGGCAATCGTTGCGACGGCGCTGGGCTTGGCGCTTGGTCTTGCGCCTTTTCGCTCACAGCTTCGCGCGCAGGAGACGCAGGCGGAGCCGACTCCATTGTCGCCCACGCCGAAGCAGACGACGAGTTCGCAGCAGAGCGGTTCTTCACCGCAGAGCGGAAGTTCGCAGACTGGCTCGTCGCAGAGTGGTGCGCAATCGTCCGGCTCGCAGACCAGTGGTTCGGCGACGGCTGGTTCGCAGACTACGGGTTCATCGACGACGGCGGTCCCAGTGGTGCGGCGGCGGGTGGCGCATCCCAATGCGGGATTGCCGGAGCCGGTGGCGGGGCCGCTGACTGGGGCTGGATCTGTGCCGCAGAGTTCGTCGACGCAGCCGGTGAATCGAGGGGGCGATGTGGGGACGTTGCGCGTGAAGGCGCGGCTGGTGAACGTGGCGGTGAACGTGGTGGACGCGCACGGCGCGCCGGTGGGCGGCTTCGAGAAGAAGGACTTTCAGCTCTTCGAGGACGGCGCGGCCCAGACGGTTGCAATCTTCGAGCGCGAGGCGACCAGTCCGCTGTCGATTGTGCTGGCGATTGACGCGAGCGAGACGGTAGTAACCAGCGAGCGTCTGGAGCGTGAGGCGGCGAAGCACTTCGTACGCGCGATCCTGCGGCCGCAGGACGAGATCGGCCTGATGGAGTTTGCCGACAACGTGCGCGAGGTGGTGCCGTTTACCAATCAGGCCAAGCGCATCGAGGAGGGACTGGGCGAGATCCGGCGCGGCGACGAGACGGCGCTCTACAACGCGGTCTTTCTGGCCAGCCAGCGGCTTGCAACGACCTCGGCGGCGGCTGGGCGGCGACGCGTGCTGGTGGTGATCAGCGACGGCGGCGACTCGGTCGAACACGGCGTGCGCTACGAGGAGGCGGTCGAAGAGGCACAGCGCGCGGGGGCGATTGTCTACTCGATCATCATTGTGCCGATTGCCGCGGATGCGGGACGCAACACGGGCGGTGAACACGCGCTGATCCAACTCGCCGAGGACACGGGCGGGAAGTACTACACGGTCATCGACCCGAAGGACCTGGAGCCGGCGTTCAGCCACATCTCGGACGACCTGCGGACGCAGTATTTGTTGGGGTACTACGCGCCGGAGCAGGGCAGCGGCGGGTTTCGGCGGATCAAAGTGAAGCTGACCGACGCGGCGTCGGACGCGAAGTACAATCTGCGCTATCGCACGGGATACTTTGCCGATGCGAAGTGAGTATTTGAACTGATTCGACATATAATGCGTAGTGGTTTGCAGAGGGATGGGCCAATGATGCGCATAGTGGAATTGGGAAGAAGGTTGTGGATTGGCGGGGCGGGTTGGTTGGTTGTTGCGGCGATGATGTTGGGGCTGGGAAGTGTTCCACTGGTGGCGCAGACGGCGCAGGATATTGCGGGGACGTGGCAGGGGACGATGCAGGTGGGGCAGGCGATGCGCATCGTGGTGAAGATCTCCAAAGGAGACGGTGCGGCGAACAAGAGCGGCTGGAAGGGCGCGCTCTACAGCATCGATTCCAGCAATCAGGCAACGGCGATTCCTACGATTACGCTGGCTGGCGCGAACGCGAAGTTCACGATCCCTGCGATCGAAGCCAGCTACCAGGGAAAGCTGAGCGCTGACGGCGCGTCGATGGCAGGGATGTGGACGCAGGGATTGAACTCCTATGCGCTGAATCTGACGCGGGTGACTGGAGACTCGGCGTGGGCGATTCCCGAGCCGGACAAACCGATGGCGCTGGATGCCGATCCGACGTATGAGGTGGTGACGATCAAGCCGAGCGATCCGAACGATGGGAACCGGGGCTTTCAAACCAGAGGGAGACATGTCCGTGCAGCCAACGAGACGGTGAATGACATGATCTCGTTTGCGTGGGGGATCCATGTGAAGCAGATCGTGGGCGGGCCGGCGTGGTTCAGCACCGACCATTACTTTGTCGATGGCGTGCCGGATGCGCCGGGCAGGCCGAACCTGACGCAGTTCCGGTCGATGATTCGGAAGGTGCTGGCGGACCGGTTCGGGCTGAAGGCACACAACGAACAGCGGGAGCTATCGGTGTACGCGCTAACAGTCGCCAAGGGAGGGTCGAAGCTGACCAAGAGCCTGGGCAATCCGAATGGGCCGCCGAATGACAACTTCTCGACATCGGCATACATGAAGGAGACGAACACGACGATGGGGGAGTATGCCAAGGCGATGCAGTACGTGCTGGACCGGCCAGTGGTGGACCAGACGGGGCTGGAGGGCCGGTGGGATTTTCTGCTGAAGTGGACGCCGGATGAGACGCAGTTCACGGCGATTGGGGCGAGGATTCCTGCGCCGTCGAACGATCCGAATGCGGCGCCGGGGTTGTTCACGGCGATTCAGGAGCAGATTGGGTTGAAGTTGGAGGCGGTGAAGGCGATGGCGGATGTGATCATGATCGACCATGTGGAGCGGCCTTCGGCGAATTGAGGCGTGGGGGCAGGCAAAAGCAGATTCCTCCGCTGCGCTACGGAATGACAAACAATCGAACAGGCAACGGCAAAGGCCAATACTGAGATTCTGGCTGCGCCAGAATGACGACGCTGAGGTGGGCCAGAATGACGGCAAGAACAAAAGCAGATTCCTCCGCTGCGCTGCGGAATGACAAACAAATAAGCTGCGGAATGACAAACAAGAAGGCAACCGACCCGGCGGAGTTAATTTGTGGAACTGAGTGGGCGTAGGATGCGTAGTGAGTTGAAGAGGTATGGGCCAATGATTTGTAGAGTGAAGATGGGAAGGAAGCTGTGGGTTGGTGGGGCGGGTTGGGTGGTTGTGGCGGGGGCGATGCTGTTGGGAGTGGGGAGCGCGCCGCTGGCGGGGCAGACGGCGCAAGGGGCGGCGGGAACTGAGCCGGTGAAGATGATGGCGGCGAATGCCGACCCGGCGTATGAGGTGGTGACGATCAAGCCGAGCGATCCGAATGCCCGGAACGATGCCTTCGACGTGCGCGGGCGGCACGAGGTGATCGAGAACCAGCCGGTGGAGATCATGCTGATGATGGCCTACGGAATGCAGAAGAGCCAGATTGTGGACTTGCCGGATTGGGCGCGGACGGAGCACTTCGACGTGGATGGCGTGTCCGATGTGGAGGGTAAGCCAAATCTACGGCAGTTCCAAAGCATGGTGCGGAAGCTGCTGGCGCAACGGTTCGGCTTGAAGCTGCACCATGAGCAACGGGAGATGCCGGTGTTCGCGCTAACGGTGGCGAAGGGCGGGGTGAAGATTGCCAGGAGTACGGGCGATCCGAACGGCATGCCCCGCGAAGACGGCGAAGGCGGGAATGTACGGACGTGTCAGTTCGCGAACACATCCATGGCAGACCTGGCGCTGTATCTGCTGCTCGACGTGGACCGGCCGCTTGTGGACCAGACCGGATTGCAGGGGCGATACGACTTTCAACTGAAGTGGTCGAGGGACGAATCGAGCACCGCCGATCCGAATGCGCTGCCGGGCCTCTTCACCGCGATTCAGGAGCAGCTTGGGCTGAAGCTGGTTCCGGTGAAGGCTCCGGCGGATGTGATTGTGATCGACCATGTGGAGCGGCCGTCGGCGAATTGACGTGGGGGATAAGAGCAAAAGCAGATTCCTCCGCTGCGCTGCGGAATGACAAACGAAAATGTGTGGGATGACAATCCGTGCGGAATGACAAACGAAAATCGTCGGGCTGATAGGCTGGTAATGAGCGATTGAGTTGAGGAGAGACGATGAAGCGGTTTGAGTTTGCGCATGTGGCGGAGGGGATTGCACGGCAGGCGGGCGCGTTGCTGCGGGGGTTCTACGAGAAGGGCGTGGCGACCGAGTACAAGGGCGATGTGGACCTGGTGACGGAGGCCGACCGCGCGAGCGAGAAGCTGATCCGCGAGAAGCTGACGGCGGCGTTTCCTGGGCACGGGATCTACGGCGAAGAGGGGACGAGGGACCAGCTCGACAGCGAGTTTCGGTGGTACGTCGATCCGCTGGACGGGACGACGAACTTTGCGCATGGGTTTCCGGCGTTCTGCGTGATTCTGGGGTTGGAGCGGCGGGCGGCGGGGCTGGCCAAGGACGCGGGCAGTACTTCCAATGACAAAGATGGAGAGATTGTGGCGGGGGTGGTCTACGATCCGCTGAGGGACGAGATGTTCTCGGCGGAGCGGGGCAAGGGGGCGTTCCTGAATGGGAAGGCGATCCATGTGTCGAAGACAGGGACGCTGGCCGAGTCGCTGACGGCGACGGGATTTCCGAGCCATAAGCGGCACAGCTCGCCGAATATGCACTTCTATCAGGAGATCACGCTGCGGTCGCATGGGGTGAGGCGGGCGGGGTCGGCGGGGCTGGACCTGGCATATGTGGCCTGCGGACGGCTGGATGGATTTTGGGAGTTCAATCTGAACCCGTGGGACACGAGCGCGGGGGTTCTGCTGGTGGAGGCGGCGGGCGGGACGGTGACGCACTTCGATGGCGGGAGGTTCACGCTGGACTCGCGCGAGGTGTTTGCGACCAATGGTCTGGTGAAGGCAGAGATGCAGCATTTATTTCAGGAGATGTTCGCGGGGCGGGAGATGGGGGCGATTCCCACTCCGGCGGAGTTTGCGGCGAAGCGGGCGGCGGCTCGGGGAGAAGGAAAAGGCTGAAGTTTTGTGGGAGAAAGGTTCTGGCGGTATGGATAGGATCGGATTCGTCGGGATCCTTCCCCTTCACTTCGTTCGAGGGTCAGGATGACAGCAAAAACAAACAACGGCGAAAAACAAGCAACGACGAAATGCGGGGATTCTTCGCTGCGCTCAGAATGACAACTTATGTGATGGTGCGCTCAGGATGACGACTTTCTTTGCACGCCATCCGGGGAGAGAATGCTACTAGAGATTTTTGCGCAGGGTCTCGAAGACGAGGTAGGCGATGGTGGCGGCGAGGATGGCGATGGAGAAGTTGGTGATGGTGAAGATGTCAGCGAGGGCGATGGCGAGGGTTTTGCCGTGGCCGCTGGAACGGTTGAACTCTCCCATCAGGAGGTTGGAGTAGAAGAGGAAGACGATGAAGGCGACCTCGATGAGCGCACGCAGGACGTGGCTGAGAGGGCGCGGAGGCTGTGGGGGTAGGGGCATGGAACGATTCTACCGCGATTGAACTCAATCGAAGACAATGGAGTTGTCTCCCACCCATTCCGCAACGAACGCGGAATGGATGGGGCACCCACTGCGGAATGGATGGGGCACCCAGTGCGATGGATGACAATTTCTCTCTTCCATCAACAAGGAGAGCAGATCGACAATTCTATGAATCGACGGGACCGGCAGAGGAATCTTTTATCTTAAAGCGAATGGTTGGTGAGCTGGTAGTAGTATTGTGACCGTAGAAGATGCGGAGCCGGCTTTTGGTCAGGCGCTGAACTTTGAGTACGAGAATTTTTGAACAGCAAGGGAGATTGGAACCATGGCCTATGTGATTGCGGAACCATGTATCGGGACCAAAGATACGGCGTGCGTGGATGCTTGTCCGGTGGACTGTATTCACCCCAAGAAGGATGAGGCTGGATACGGCGAGGCGGACCAGTTGTTCATCGACCCGGTGGAGTGCATCGATTGCGGAGCGTGCGTGCCGGTGTGTCCGGTTTCGGCGATCTACGCTGGCGACGACCTGCCGGAAAAGTGGGCGGAGTTTGCGGCGAAGAATGCGGCGCACTTCGGGCGGTAAGGCAAAGACAGTGGTAAGTGGTAAGTGAGTGCAGACGCGCGGTCCGAACTTGGGGCTGCGCGTTTTTCTTGTGGGGCGGGGATGAGAGAATACGAGCAGAAGCAAAAGAAAATACAGGGGTCCTTCGACTGCGCTGCTCGCAAAGTGCGCGAGCAGCTCCGCTCAGGATGACGATGGATGAGGGTGGATGAGGCGGCGCGATGATCGAGCATGTGGGTGAGGCGATTGTGCTGCGGACGTGGCCGTTCCACGAGGCCGACCTGGTGGTGAGCCTGTTTACGCGGGATCAGGGACGGGTGAAGGGCGTGGCGCGCCATGCGCTGAAGAGCCGGCGGCGGTTCGGGGGGGCGCTGGAGCCGATGACCCATGTGAGGGCGACCTATGTGGAGAGGCCGCGGCAGGAGCTGGTGCGGCTGGATGCGCTGGAGATCCTGTCGTCGCCGCTGTCGCGGCCGGTGGACTATGCGCGGACGGCGGCGCTGGAGATGGTGGCGGAGGTGCTGGAGGAGGCGCTGCCGGAGGGGGCCGTGGAGGACGCGGTCTTCCGGCTGGCGCTGGCCGTGCTGGACGAGCTGCAGGTGGGACGGGTGTGGATGCCGATTACATATTTTTCGCTGTGGATGAACCGGCTGATGGGGTGGATGCCGGAGCTGGGACATTGTGCGGCGTGCGGTCTGGACCTGCGCGGAGGGACGGTGTGGTACTCGGCGGCGAGCGATGGAGTGACGTGTGAGGACGACGGCGGGGCGGGGAGCGAGGCGCTGAGTGCGGAGTCGGTGGCGACGGCGGGACGGATATTTCGCGGGACGGTGAAGGGGCTGGCGGAGGAGGATTGGCCGCGGGCGCGGGCGGCGGACCTGCGGCGATTTGCCATCGAGGTGCTGGAGCGTCACCTGGAGGGACGGCTGATGACGGCGCGGGTACTGGGGCGGGGGTAGTGGGGTTGGGGGCGATCGCAGTGGGCTAGACTTGGGCTGAATGGCGATCAAGGCGCGGGAGAGATCGGAGCCGGTGCAGCAGGCGCGTGGAAGCGACGGCGGAGGGATGCGGCTGCCGACGCTGCTGCGGAGATTCTGGCTGTGGTCGGCGGTGGTGTTCGGGCTGACGGTGCTGGTGGGATATGTGAAGTATCGGGTGGGGTATACGGCGGTGAACTACAACCCGCTGGGGGACCCGCTGTTCGGCGACCTGATGGAGTATCCGGGGACGTATCAGTGGCTGCACACGGTGGCGTTCTTTTTTAACGTGAGCGCGAAGCCGGTGCCGTATCCGCTGTACTCGCCGGTGGCGTATCCGCCGTTCGCGGCGATGGTGATGGCGGGGCTCTACTCGGCGGCGAGCCCGGTGCTGCGCTATCTGGAGGTGACGGCGGTGTGGCTGGCGGTTGCGGTGTGGGGCGTGCGGCGGGCGTTGATGCGGGTTGGGATTGGGGGAGTGACGGCGACGCTGTTTCCGCTGACGCTGGTGGCGATCTCGTTCCCGATTGCGCGGCTGGTGCATGAGGGGAACGTGGAGCTTGCGCTGTGGGTGCTGACGGCGGCGGGAGTGTGGGCTTATCTGCGGGAGTACGACGATGCGGCGGCTGTGCTGTGGGGGCTGGCCGCGGCGATGAAGCTGTATCCGGTGATCCTGCTGGTACTGCTGCTGCCACGGCGGAAGTGGCGTGCGTTTGCGGTGGGAGTGGCGGCGTTTGTGGCGGCGACGGCGCTGGCGCTGTGGTGGCTGGGGCCGACGATGGGAGTGGCGTGGCGGGGATCGATCCACAACGTCTTTGGCTACCAGGGGATTCGGGCGAGCGAGTGGAGCCTGCGGGAGCTGGCGGCGAACCACTCGGTGTACGGGCTGGTGAAGCTGGCGGCGATGATGACGGGCGTGCCGCTGGCGCGGCTGACGCTGCCGTACTATGCATGCGGAGCCGTGGCGATGGGATGGGCGTTCTTCGGGAGGCTGTGGAGGATGCCGGTGGCGAACCAGTTGCTAGCGGTGACGGCGTTCATGGTGATGTTTCCTCCGGTCGCGTACTTTCATACGCTGGTTCATTTGTATGCGCCGCTGCTGGTGTTGCTGTTTGTGGCGATCCGAGCGGAGCGGGCTGGAGTGCAGGTGCGCGGGTTGAAGCTGACGGTGATGCTGTTTGTGCCGTTGTTCGCGGCGTTTACGCTGTTCCTGTTTCCGCGGGTGTTTGTATTCGATGGGCTGGTGCAGGTTGCGCTGCTGGTGGCGCTGTTTGGGTGCGCGGTGAGGTTTCCGTTTGCGGTGGATGGGCCGGAGCAGGGTGGGCATATGCTGCGGACGGGCAACGGCGTTTAGACTGGAGATAATAACTATTTCAGAGGGATGATGCAGGCAATCGCGGAGAAGAAGAAGGCGCTGACGTTTCAGGAGCTGCTGTTCCGGCTGGAGAGGTTCTGGGCGGAGCGGGGATGCGTGTTGCAGCAGCCGTACGACGTGGAGGTGGGCGCGGGGACGATGTCGCCGGACACGTTTCTGCGGGTGCTGGGGCCGAAGCCGGTGCGCATTGCTTATGCGCAGCCGTCGCGGAGGCCGGCGGACGGGCGGTATGGCGAGAATCCGAATCGGCTCTTTCGCCATACGCAGCTACAGGTTATTTTGAAGCCGCCGCCGGAGCGGATTCAGGAGATGTATCTGGAATCGCTGGAGGCGATCGGGATCGACCTCGGCGAGCACGACATCAAGTTCGAAGAGGACAACTGGGAGTGGCCCGTCGGCGGCGCATGGGGCGTGGGCTGGCAGGTGATGCTGGATGGGCTGGAGATTACCCAGTTCACCTACTTCCAGCAGTGCGGCGGCATGGACCTGGACCCGATCTGCGGGGAGATTACCTACGGGCTGGAGCGCATCGCGGGATTTTTGCAGGATGTGGACTCGATCTACGACATTGTTTGGGCCGTGGAGTCGGACACCGGGCGGCGCGTGACCTACGGCGAGATGCGCCTGGCCGAGGAGGAACAGTTTTCGGCGTACAGCTTCGACTACGCGGATGTGGGATCGCTATGGAAGCACCTGGAGCTGTATGAGGCGGAGTGCCTGGCGCTGCTGGAGAGGGCGAAGGGATTGTTCGGCGCAGAGAGCAAGGCGAATGAGTTGGAGATGAAGCGGTTTCCGGTGCTGGGCGCGTATGAGCTGGCCCTGAAGTGCTCGCATGTCTTCAATCTGCTGGATGCGCGCGGGGCGATCAGCGTGACCGAGCGCGTGGGCGTGATGGCGCGGATTCGTACGCTGGTGATCGGCGTGGCGAAGGCGTATGTGGCGCAGGGCGAGAAGTTGGCGCGCAGGGAACAGGGAACAGGCAACAGGGAACAGTAAGCGCGGACGGTTCGGGCGCAGGAAGATTGGAAGAGGGCGATGGCGGAGTTTCTGTTTGAGATCGGGTTGGAAGAGGTGCCGGCGCGGATGATTGCCGGGGCGCAGGCGGAGTTGCGCAAGCGGGTTGTCGGGATGTTAGATCGGGAATATTTGTTGGACGGCAACAGTGTGGCGAAGTCGTACTCGACCCCTCGTCGTCTAGCTGTGCTCGTGACTGGCGTCCTCTCTCAGGCCCCTAGTGTGAACAAAGGGCCGATAGGTCCTTCCGTGAAGGTAGCCTACAAAGACGGCGTTCCAACTCTCGCAGCGGAAGCGTTTGCGCGCAAATGTGGAGTCACAGTCAACGAACTGCGTAAAATTGATCTATCACCTAAAGGTGTTTACGTAACAGTAGACATTCAGACGGAGGGGCGCGCTGCGGTCGATGTCATCGCCGAAGAGCTGCCGAAGGAGCTGGCGGGGATCTACTGGGCGAAGAACATGGTGTGGCGCGCGGGCAGGCCGGAACGGTTTGTGCGACCGGTGCGCTGGCTGCTGGCACTGCTGGGTGAGGTGGTGGTGCCGGTGAGCTTTGGCGGGTTTACGGCGGGGAATACGACGCGCGGACATCGCGTGCTGGGGGGGGATGAGGCGATTCCGATTGGATTTCCCGATGAGTATGCGCAGACGTTGCTGAAGGCGCATGTGGTGGCGGATGTGGAGGCGCGACGGTTGGTGATCCGCAAGGCCCTGGACAAGGCAACGCGGGCGGCGGGCACGGGGCTGCGCTGGCGCGAGGACGAGGCGTTGTTGGATACGGTGACGCACCTGACGGAGTGGCCGACGGTGGTGCTGGGGAGCTTCGAGCCGGAGTATCTGGCGCTGCCGGAAGAGGTGCTGGTTACGGTGATGCGCGATCATCAAAAATACTTTGCGGTGGAGGAACAGGAAACAGGGAACAGTCACCCCAGCGAGCCAAGACCGCTCGCCGGGGGCCCCGACAGGGAACAGGGAACAGAAGAACAGGGAAGAGGGAACAGGGAACAAAAGGGCAGACTGGCGGCGCATTTTCTTGCGGTGCTGAATACGAAGGCGGATGCGGCGGGCGAGGAGGTGATCCGGCACGGCAATGAGCGCGTGCTGCGGGCGCGGTTCAACGATGCGCGGTTCTTCTGGGAGTTCGACCAGAGGGTGCTACTGGTGGAGCGCGTGGCGAGACTCGAGAAGGTGACGTTTCAGAAGGACCTGGGGAGCTATGCGGCGAAGACGGAGCGGGTGCGTGCGGTTGCCGCGTCGCTGGCGGGAGTGGTGAAGGCGCGCGGATCGAAGCTGGATGGGGCTGCGCTGGACACAGCGGCGCGGCTGGCGAAGACCGACCTGACGACGGAGCTGGTGAAGGAGTTTACTGAGCTGCAGGGACAGGTGGGTGGGCTGTACGCGCGGGCGCAGGGATTTTCGGCGGCGGCGGCGGATGCGATCTACGACCAGTATCTGCCGAAGTCGATGGAGGATGCGGTGCCGCGGACCGTGGAGGGCGCGGTACTGGCGATTGCCGACAAGGCGGACACAATTGTGGGGATGTTCGGGCTGGGGCTGGAGCCTACGGGATCGAAGGACCCGTTTGCGCTGCGTCGCGCGGCCAACGGGATTGTGAAGATCCTGGCGGAGAGTGAGCCGGCGTTGCCGCTGACGCTGGGCGATGTGGTGGATGCGGCTTCGGTGAGTGAAAAGGTAAGACTGTCGGTTGAGACTTTTTTTGCCGAGCGGCTGGAGTTCTATCTGCGCGAGGCGAAGGGGCAGGCGTACGACGTGGTGAAGGCGGTGCTGGCGGCAGGCGCGAACGATGTGAGGGATGCCGTAGCACGGGCGGAGGCGGTGACAGCGGTGCGCGGCAGCGAGGACTTTGCGGCGGTGAGCGCGGCGTTCAAGCGGATGAAGAACATTCTGGCGCAGGCGGCGGAGAAGGGGATTGCGGCCGGAGGAAGCGTTGAGGCGGACCTGCTGCGCGAGCCTTCAGAACAGGCGCTTGCGGAGCGGTCTGCTGCCGTGGCGGAACGAGTCAAGTCGCTAAGCGCGGAGAAGGACTATCGTGCGGCTTTGGAGTCTGTTGCTACGCTTCGCGGGCCGGTCGATGCATTCTTCGAGGCGGTGATGGTGATGGCTCCGGAGCCGGAGATTCGCGCGAACCGGATTGCGCTGTTGCGTCGCGTGCTGAAGGACTTCTCGGGGATTGCGGACTTTTCGGAGATTGTGACGGCGGGGTAGGAGGGCATACCCCAGGGGAGACCCGAGGCTATAGCCTCGGGCTACTAGCCCCCCGATTTTGGGATGGGGCTGAGAGAGCCAGTGCTGAAGCCCTGGTGTACCTGGAAGCAAGAGCAACGACAGAAGCAGATTCCTCCGCTGCGCTACGGAATGACAAACGAAGGCAGAAGCAGATTCCCCTTCGGGAATGACAAGCAAAATGGGTTCAGCCGAAGCGGGGGGCGAGCAGGATGTGCTGCTCGACGACGCTCTGTTCGAGGACGGACTTGGCGGGGTTGGACTGTTTGTAGCGGACCTGGACCCGCTGCTCTCGCATCTTTGCAACAAAGTCTTCGGCTTCGGCTTTCTTGGCGAATTCGTGGGTGTACTTGCCGGTGCGATATTCCTCGACGAAGTATGTGTACTGAAGGGTGGCGAGGAAGCGTGAGGTGTGGGCGATTGCCGCGACCTTGCCGCTACTGATGCGGCCTTCGACCGAGGGCCAGCCCTGCGCGCTCTCTTCGAGGCGGCGCTTTTGCCATCTGCGTATATAGAGCGAGCCCCATCCGGCACCCATGAAGAAGACCCATTTGAAGGGTTCGCTCCAAAAGCGCAGGTGGTGGATCCAGTAGGCCCAGTGTGAGTAGTCCGGGGTCATGATTGGTAAGGTATCACGCGGGACGCGAGCGGGGATCAGGGGCGGTTGAGGACGAGGGTGAGGAGGGCCTGGGTGACGCGGTCGGGGTCGTGGCGGAGGAGGGTGCCTTCCTGGGCGAAGTCTCCGGAGATGGGTTCAATGCCGAGGGCGCGGATGCGATCGAGGTCGGCTGCGATGGGGGCCTGGCCACCGCGGGCGTACTTTTCCAGCAGGGTGGGGGAGATGGGTGCGGTGTTGATGAGGGCGTAGTCGAAGATCTTTGGATAAGACAAATGCGGGGATTCTTCGCTGCGCTCAGAATGACAAGCTATTGAATGCGGGGATTCTTCCCCTTCGGCTCGCTGCGCTTGCTCAGCGTCAGAATGACAATTCATTTTTGCGCCATTGCCGTTCATGGTTGAGCCATTGCAGTGCTGGAGGATTTTTTCGATGTGCTGGGATGCGGAGAGGCCGAGCGACTCGTTGGCCTGGGTCATGAGATTGGCGATGTAGACGCGGGTGGCACGGGATGCGGCGATGGCCTCGGGGATTCCGCGGACGAGCAGGTTGGTGACCAGCGAGGTGTAGAGCGAGCCGGGACCGAGGGTGATGAGGTCGGCGTTGGCGATGGCTTCGAGGGTAGCGGGGAGGGGTTTGGCGTCGGCGGGGACGAGCTTGAGTTCGAGGATGCGGCGGGGGCTGGCGGTGATGCTGGTTTCGCCGTGGACCAGGGAGCCATCGTCCATGCGCGCGGCGAGGGTGACGTTGCTGTTGGTGGCGGGGTAGATGCGGCCTCGGGCGGCGAGGATCTGCGAGGACATCTGGACGGCCTGGGCGAAGTCGCCGGTGATGTCGGAGAGTGCGGCGAGGAAGAGATTGCCGAAGCTGTGGCCCTCCAGCCCGCCGTGGTGGAAGCGGTACTGGAAGAGGCGGGCGAGCAGGAGCTCGTCCTCGGAGAGCGCGACCATGCAGTTTCTGACGTCGCCGGGGGGGAGCATATTGAGTTCTTCGCGGAGACGGCCGGAGGAGCCACCGTCGTCGGTGACGGTGACGATGGCGGCGAGGTCGCGGATGAGGCAGGGAAGGTCCTCGGGGTGCGATTCATGCTGGGGATTGGCGTTGCGGAGGGTGATGGCGTCGGCGGTAGCGTCGGCGGCGCGGCGGGATGCGGCGGGCGCCGCGACGTAGCGCTTGAGGCCGCGCAGCAGAGTGGAGAGGCCGGTGCCTCCGCCGATGGCTACGACTCGCAGGGAGGGCTTGCCGGTTTGAGTTGAGGAAGACACTGCTGTGATCAGTGTAAATGGGATGGTGCGCGCGCGCATTTGCGACTCAGCGGTCAGACCTCGGGGTAGAGGAGCTCGGTGAAGCGTGGGTCGTCTGCCATGTCCTGAAAGTCTGAGTCGGCGCGGGCCTGGATTCGATTGCGTGGGTTGAGACGGATGGCCTCGGTGAGGTGCTCGAGGCAGTGGTTGGCGTCTCCCGTCATGCTGGCGAGGACGGCGAGACCGTAGAAGGCGAAGTCGGCACTGGAGTTGTCGGAGAGGATTTTTTTCAACTGGGTGCGCGCGTCTTCGTAGTTGCCGTCGTTGAGCAGGGAGATGGCGTAGTCGTAGCGCTCCTCGCCGGAGTTGAAGCGGGTCTCGCTCCTGCTGGCCTGCTGAGTGCAGGCGTTGATGTACATGCGGATGCGCTCGGTGAGGTCGGCGGGACTGGATGCGAGCAGTTGTTTAAATGCGGCGCAGGCCTTGTCAAACTTGGACTCCTGCATGAGGCGAAGCGCGGCTTCGTATTGGGCGAGGGCGCGGGTGCGGGCGCCGTCGGAAGATGCGGGCACTGTGCCGGCGAGGGTGCGTGGACGTTTGACGGAGGAGCGGGGGGCGGTCTTCATCGGGGTCTCTGCGGTTCCTGTCTGTAGGGTGCAAGCGCCGGATGGGTTGGCGAGCACCTATACTCTATCGGCTGGGCATGTTCCGGTTTTATACGCAACTGGGACGAGAAGGTCAACTCGGCCCGTGCGCGGGTGGGTCATGCGCCCGATATATGAGCGTAGACTGCGGGGTTGAGGTCTGGGTCGTTATACATCTTGAGCTGTCGGTATAGCTTGAAGCGGCGACGGCCTGCGAGGACCTGCTGCCAGAGCTCGTCGAGGCAGGCGGCGAGGTCTGCGCGCTGCTCGCGCAGCAGGTCGAGGCGTGCTAGGTTGCGCTGGCGATGGGCCTCGGAGGCGGTGGGGCGGTGGGCCTCCTCTGCGGTGTGGTAGAGCTTGAGGGCAAGAACGGAGAGGCGGTCGAGGATGAGGCCGGGAGATTCGGAGTGGAGCGGCGCGGCGGGGTTCTGCACGCCAGCGGCGGCGAGGAGCAGGCGGTCGATGGCTTCGACCAGGTCGTTGCGCGTCTGGTTGAGGGAGTCGATGGAGCACTTGACGCGGGCGATGGCGGCGTCGGAGGCACCGGGCTCGCGGGCCTTGTCTTCTTCGTGCCAGAGGTCGAAGTTGGCGCGATGATGGGCGAGGGCGAGTTCGATGAGGGATACGGTGGGAGCAGGTGCTGCGGACGCAGCGGGGACGAGCGGAACGGGCGCTGCCGGGTCCTGGTGCCAGCGGAGCGTGGCCTGGTCGTGCAGTCGCGTGATTTCGAGAGCGGTCAACATGGACAGTGGCGCGGCCCGTGGCGGGCTGACCATCCAACTGTATCAGCAGCACGGGTTTGGTTGCAGCGAGGGGGCGAAACCAGGCTTTCGCAGGGAGACAGGACAACTTCGCTCAGACCAGAATGGTTTAGAAGCCATGCCGATCACGAGAGATCCGTGACGATCAGCCTGGCGTACTACACTAGAATCGACAACTCAAACCCTGTGATGCGCAGGCCCGGCACTGGCGTGGCCGGCGTGGCAGAGGGCCTGACAAACGCGAGGAAACAGGATCGGCCCTGCACCGGGCACATTCCATCCCCCCTTGGGAGAAACAGATTGTCGCATGAGTCGCCGATACGAAAGGTGCTGATCTATCGCCTGGGCAGCCTGGGAGATACGGTGGTTGCATTGCCGTGCTTCCACCTGATTGCACGCTGCTTTCCCCATGCAGAGCGGGTCCTTCTGACGAACCTTCCGGTGCATGCGAAGGCCGCTGCCTCGGCGTCTGTGCTGGGCGATTCGGGGCTGGTTCACGGAACAATGCGCTACACGGTGGGAACGCGGCGGATGGGGGAGTTGCTGCGCCTTACGTTGGAGATTCGGCGCTTCGGCCCCGATCTGTTGATCTACCTGATGCCGATGCGGCCCTACGGGCGAGTTCTGCGCGATCGGATATTCTTCCGCAATGCCGGGGTGCGGCGGATTGTGGGGCTGCCCGGAGAATGGGAGCTGAAGCACCGCTTCGACGCAGCGACAGGACTCTATGAGCCGGAGGCGAGGCGGCTGGCAAGAGCGATTGCGGCGCTGGGGGACGCACACCCGGAGGAGATGGCGAACTGGGAGCTGCGGCTGAGCGAGGCGGAGCGTCAGGACGCGGTTGCGGCGCTGGGCACTCTCGGCGGGCGCCGGTTGATTGCCTGCGGCCCAGGCACCAAGATGCAGTCCAAGGACTGGGGACAGGAGAAGTGGCGTGAGTTGCTGGCGCGGCTTCATGCGCAGTATCCGCTGCATGGTCTTGCCTTGGTGGGCGCGCAGGAGGATTACGAGGTGAGTGAGTACTCCGCCGAGTGGTGGCGCGGCGCGAAGGTGAACCTGTGCGGACGTCTGACGCCGCGCGAGACCGCGGCGGTGCTGGAAGGCGCGGAGGTCTTTCTTGGGCCGGACTCCGGGCCGATGCACCTGGCCGCCAGCGTTGGAGTTCCGTGCGTGATTGCGTTTTCGGCGCACGGTCTTCCCGGCGTATGGTATCCGGCCGGACGGCAGCACCAGATTGTGTATCATCAGCCGGAGTGCTTTGGCTGCGGTCTTGAGACTTGTGTTGTGATGAAGAAGGAGTGCATGACTTCGGTGACAGTGGAAGAGATGGAGCAGGCCGTGGGGCGCGTTCTCAACCCGGTACTGCAAGTATTGCGATGAGGGCCAGGAGGCCTGATCCAAATGTTAATCGTTACTGGAGGCGCGGGCTTTATCGGCAGCAACCTGGTCCACGAGCTGAATGCGCACGGCATCACGGACATTCTGGTGGTGGACAACCTGGCCAATGCCAGGAAGTTTGAGAACCTGCAGGGCGCGCGCTATGTGGATTACATGGACAAGCGGGAGTTTCGCCGCGCCATTGGAGAAAATGCACTGGGAGAAGGTAGGATCGAGGCGATTCTGCACCAGGGCGCCTGCTCCAACACGCTTGAAGACGACGGCGTGTACATGATGGACAACAACTTCCAGTACACGAAAGAGGTGTTGCGGTTTGCCATGGAGCAGGGCGTCCCGCTGGTCTTTGCCTCCAGCGCGGCGGTCTACGGGCCCTCCGGGCCGGGACACTTCACGCCGACGCTGGAGAACGAGCGGCCGCTGAACGTCTACGGCTTTTCCAAGCTGGCCTTCGACCACTACTTCCGCAACCGGCTGGCTTTGGACGAGGCGCCGACGACGGCGGTGGGTCTGCGCTACTTCAATGTATATGGGCCGAGGGAGCAGCACAAGGGACGCATGGCCTCTGTGATCCACCACTTCACGAAGCAGATGAAGGAGACGGGAAAGGTGCGGCTGTTTGCGGGAAGCGGCGGCTACGGCGACGGCGAACAGCGGCGGGACTTTGTGTATGTGCGCGACCTGGCGCGGATGAATATGTTCTTCGCGGGGATTGGGCCCTACGCGCCCAAGGCCGGTGAGGGGCGCAAGGTCTATCGCGGCGTGGTGAATGCAGGGACAGGCGTCAGCCGCAGCTTCAACGATGTGGCGCGAGCGCTGATGGCGGTGCATGGGAAGGCAGCAATCGAGTACATTCCATTCCCCGCCGATCTGGAGGGCCGCTACCAGCACTTCACGGAGGCCGACCTGACGGGCCTGCGCGCGCTGGGCTGCGATTTGGCGATGACAGGGCTGGAAGAGGGGATTGCTGAGACCTGCGCCACGCTGCGGAAGATTGGGTAGTGGGTCAATTTGAATTGAATGATTGAAGCTTCCGATAAGCAGACTTTACTGGCGGTTCGATTTCATTTCGAGGCCCCAACGGGAATGCCACGCGTAAGGAATCGAGTAGTATGTTGATCATGAACAGAATGGATGTGAGTTGCATACTGTTGTTCTTAGCAGTTTTGTTTGCTTCGCCAGAATTCGCGCAGCAGCCTTCCACAAGCACGGGAACATCCGAAGCTGTATGGACGTGGTCCAAGCAATGTGGCGGCAATCATGAACTCGGCGTGACGGTTCGTCTAGAGCGCAAGGTTCTGTACCGTGGCATTCTTCCGATTTGCCGTGGCAGCCGCGAAGGAGAGGATGGACGAGTGGAATTTCACTTTTCTGGCGGCCATCGTTTCCAAGGTGAATACCGCACGCGCTCGACGGATTCGATTGCAGGAGACATCTGGCAGGCGGGTGGAGAATCCGACGCGTTGATTCTCGGTGTCTCCTTCGATTCTACGAGACAAGTACTGCTGAACACGCTGCATGTTGCTAGACCGGACAAACTAACGTCATCGGAACTCGACAAGGGTCTTGTTATTACCACTTATCCCATCTCTGTTCGATAGGTTGCCTACCGATCAATCCTCGGAAGCGGCCAGGGGTCAACGGGGTAAGGAACGAGGTTCCCGAAATACGGTGTTATAGGTAACATCGTTCGCGCCGGATTTCAAACTGACACGCCGCCGAAGATTGGGACTTAGATTTTGATTGACTGATTGAGGAGGGCTTCGGTGGCTTCGATCAGGGAGGGGAAGTGGAGGTTGGCTAACTGGCGCGCGGCTTCGGCTCCGGGTTTCTGGTGAGATGAATCCCACCCCAACGAGCAAACGCGCTCGCCGGGGGCCCCGGGGTCGCCTTCGAGGAAGACGGTGGTCATGCCCAGGCGATGGCCAAACTCGATGTCGGAGAGCGAGTCGCCGATCATGACGCTGGCGGCGGCGGCGATCTCGGGGAAGTCGGCGCGGGCCTGATGGAAGAGGCCGGGGAGGGGCTTGCGGCAGTTGCATTGGTGCGTGTCGTGAGGGCAGAAGTAGAAGGCGTCGATGTGCGCGCCGTGCGACTGCAACCAGCCTTGCAATGCGGAGTGGATGCTGCGCACGTCGTCGGATGAGTAGAGGCCGAGGGCGATGCCTCGCTGGTTGGAGACGACGACGACGCGCAGGCCCGCGCGGTTGAGGCGAGCGATGGCCTGCGACACACCGGGCAGTGGCTGAAATTCGCTCCATGAGGTAATGTAGCGGCCTTCCGGCAGTTTGCGATTGAGGACTCCGTCGCGGTCCAGGAAGACGGTGCGCAGGGTTCGGAGTGAAAAGCTGTTTGCGGAGTCGGCCACCCCGTTATGATAGCAACAGCGTTGACGAAACAGATCGGCGTGCGGGGAACGGCCCTGAGAGCCGTTGCACGGAGAGGTGAGAGATTTATGCCCAATCGTCCCAATGCCGCGGGTGTCTTCGGTGCAGCCATTGCAGAGCATATGGAGGTGGTGCGCCAGGTGGAGTCGCAGCAGCCGGTGCTGGAGGCGATTGCGCGGGCGATGACGGCGACGCTGCGGGCCGGGGGGAAGATCCTGTGGTGCGGCAACGGCGGCAGCGCGGGCGACTCGCAGCATCTGGCGGCAGAGCTGGTGGGGCGATACCGCCGCGAGCGGCGCGGCATGGCGTCGCTGGCGCTGACCACGGACAGCTCCGCGTTGACCTCGATTGCCAACGATTATGGGTACGAGGCGGTGTTCTCTCGACAGGTGGAGGCGCTGGGCGTGGAAGGCGATCTGTTGGTGGGCATCTCCACCTCCGGCAATAGCCAGAACGTGGTGGCCGCGCTCGCGGCGGCGCGCCGTCAGGGGATGGCGACGGTGGCCTTTACCGGCGCGGGTGGCGGCAGAATGGTTAAACTGGCCGATCATCTGTTTGCCGTCGCGTCGAAGGAGACGGCGCGCATTCAGGAGGCGCACATACTGGCTGGACACATGCTATGCGACTGGATTGAGCTGGACTGCGTGTGCGGAGTGGAGCGGGAAAGCGCTGTGGTGCGGGAGATTACTGCGGCTGCGCAGGTTGAGGGGGCACGGTGATCGAGCAACTGCACGAGGCGATTCAGGAGATTGAGTGTAAGTGGGCCGCCAAGCGGATGCTGGTGGTGGGCGACGTGATGCTCGACAAGTACATCTGGGGCGATGTGGGACGCATCTCTCCGGAGGCGCCGGTTCCCGTGGTGCTCGCTACCCACCAGAGCCAGCAGCCGGGCGGCGCGGCCAACGTGGCCATGAACCTGAGCCGGCTGGGCGCGCAGGCCGAGGTGATCGGGTTTACTGGCGGCGACGAGGACGAAAGACTATTGGCGGAAGGGTTGCGCGCGAATGGGATCTTGCCGGAGTTTGTCGTCTCGCAGGGATTTCCCACTATTACCAAGCAGCGGATTCTGGGCGGACGGCAGCAGATGCTGCGGCTGGACAGCGAGCGTTTGGGCGCGCGGTCCGAGGACGACTATGAGCGGCTGGTGGAGAGCGTTCTGGCCCATCTGCCGGGATGCGATGCGCTGGTGCTCTCCGACTACGCGAAGGGTGTGCTGACGCCGGAGGTCTGCCAGACAATCATTCAGGCTGCGCGCGGGCAGAGGATACCAGTGCTGGTCGATCCCAAGAGCGCCGACTTCACGCGCTATCGCGGGGCCACGACGATCTGCCCCAACCTCGCGGAGCTCGCCACGGCAGTGCATCTCGAAGGGCGTGAGCTGAAACCCCTGCTGGATGCGGCTGAGGGTCTGGTGCAGGAACTCGGGATTGAGTTTCTTATCGCGACGCTGGGCGAGAAGGGGATTGCGCTGGTGCGGCCGGGGAAGCGATTCATGACTCCAGCCGTGGCGCGCCAGGTCTTTGACGTCTCGGGCGCGGGCGATACGGTGATTGCTGTGCTGGCCCTGTGTCTTGCCTCCGGACTGCGGGCGGAGACTGCCGTGGGGGTGGCCAATATCGCTGCGGGCATTGTGGTGGGCAAGGCGGGAACGGTGCCGGTGGAGAAGCACGAGTTGCTGGCCGCGCTGGCCCCGGAGATTGCCCTGCATGGCGAGGACAAGGTGGTGTCGCGCGAGGAACTGGTGCAGCGCGTAGCGCTGTGGAAGGCCAACGGCGAGCGGGTGGCGTTCACCAATGGATGCTTCGATCTGCTGCACATCGGGCACATCACGGTGTTGGAGCAGGCACGGCGCTTCGCCGACCGGCTGATTGTGGCCATCAACAGCGACGCCTCGGTGCGCGGACTGAAGGGGGCTGGCCGCCCGGTTGTGGGCGAGCGGGAACGGGCGCGCGTGCTGGCCGCGCTGGCCGCCGTGGATGCCGTGGTGGTCTTCGGCGAGGCGACGCCGCTGGAGGTGATTGTGGCGACGCGGCCCGATGTGATCGTCAAAGGCGGCGACTACGAGGTGGAGACGGTGGTCGGTGCCAGCGAGGTGATCTCCTGGGGCGGACAGGTGAAGATCGTGCCGCTGGTCGAAGGGTTCTCGACGACACGGCTGATTGCCAAACGCGCGGGTGAGTAGAGGCGGCCCTATCCCACCCATCGCGTGAGACAAAGGCGCGATGGATGGGGCAGCCGTAAAGAACAAAAGCAGATTCCTCCGCTACGCTGCGGAATGACAAACAAAAAACATACGACTGCCCACTCATCGCAACGTACGCGATGGATGGGGCACCCGGCAACTGGCACCCAGTGAGTCGACTGGTTATAAGAGGCGGGGGGCGACCAGGGCGCGGATGCGGAGCTCGATGGCGTCGATGGAGTTGTCGCCGCTGTCGTCGTTGGCGATGGTGAGGACGCGGTGGGGTTCGCGGGCGGCGATCTCAAGGTAGGCGGCGTGGATGCGGGCGTAGAAGTCGTCGGACTCGCGCTCGAAGCGGTTCTCGTCGGCGGGTTGCGGCTCAGTTTGCGTTTCGGATTGCGGCTGGGCTGCGGCGTAGCGGTGGTTGCGGCGGCGGGCGCGGGCGAGGGCGGCATCGAGCGGCGGGAGAAGAAGCAGGGTGAGGTCGGGCTGGAGGTTGTTGCAGACGGCGGCGTGCATGGCGAGGATGCGCGCGCTGCCGAGCTGGCGGCCCGCTCCCTGATAGGCTTCGGATGAATCGGTGTATCGGTCGCAGAGGACGATGGAGCCGGCGGCAAGGGCGGGAGAGATGATCTCGGCGATGGCCTGGGCGCGGTCGGCGAACATGAGGGCCATCTCGGCGAGCGGACTGATGGGGCCGAGGGCGGACTCGGAGCGCGAGTCGACGAGGACGGCGCGGAGACGGTCGCCGAGCGCGGTGGAGCCGGGCTGGCGCAGGCTGACGACGGTGCGGCCGGAGGCAGTGAGCCAGGCGGCGAGGCGGCGCATCTGGGTGGTCTTGCCGGAGCCGTCCAGGCCCTCGAAGGTGATGAATGTACCGCGTGGCATGGGGACAAGTCTATCGCATGGAGCGGAGGAGGGGATCACTCCTTTGTCTTCTGGCGCAGCTCGCGGATGATCTCGGGGAGACGGTGGAAGAGGGCGACCGAGCGCAGCCAGTTGCGGTTGTCGATGGCTGGGTAGCCGCTGACCGTGGCACCAGCAGCGACATCGGAGGGAATGCCGGTCTGCGCGGTGGCGATGGCCCCATCGCCGATGGTGAGATGGCCGGCGACACCGACCTGGCCGGCGAGGATGACGTTCTTGCCGACGTGGGTGGAACCGGAGAGGCCGACCTGCGAGCAGAGCAAGGTGTTGGCCCCGACCGAGGAGCCGTGGCCGACCATTACGAGGTTGTCGATCTTGGCGCCGGTGTGGATGCGGGTTTCTCCGATGGAGGCGCGGTCTACGGTGGAGTTGGCCTGAATTTCGACGTGGTCGTCGAGGACGGTGATGCCGGTTTGGGGGATCTTGTGCCATGCGGGGGCATCGGGTAAAGGCAAAGGCGAAATACAGGGGTCCTTCGACTCCGCGCTCTCAACCCCAGCGAGCAAGCTCGCCGGGGACCCCGTGCGCGCGTCGCTCAGGATGACGGTGTCTTTGGTGAGTGCGTCGGCGGGAGAGTCGTAGTGGGCGAAGCCGAAGCCGTCGGCTCCGACGATGGCACCGTTCTGCAGGGTGACGTGGTCGCCGAGACGGCAACGCTCGCGGACGACGGCGTGGGCGTGGGCGAAGAAGTGGCTGCCAATCTCGGCGCGGGGGTAGACCACTGCGTGGGGCAGAAGAGTTGCATGATCCCCAATGACGGCGTGGTCTCCGATGACGACGTAGGGGCCGATGTGGGCGTGCGCACCGATCTGCGCGGTGGGAGCGATGACGGCGGTGGGATGGACTCCTGGGGCGTAGGTTGGGGCCTGGTAGAGAAGCTCGAGGGCGCGGGCGAAGGCGAGGTAGGGGTTGGCGATGCGCAGGGTTGCGGCGGCGATCTGGCCGAAGGAGGGTTCGACAAGGACGGCGGTGGCATGGGTGGTGCGGGCCAGCGGCGTGTACTTGGGGTTGGCGACGAAGGCGAGCTGGCCGGGGCGGGCCTCTTCGAGACCGGCGGCAGAGGTGACTTCGGCATCGGGATCGCCTTGGAGGGTTGCGCCGAGATGAGTTGCAAGGTCGGAGAGCTTCATGGAGGAATTGTAGAAGAAGATTGGCCGGCGGTACGAGATGCTGCCGGGAAACGTAGCCGGTTGGCACTGGCTGGAAGCGTCGATTCGCATGTACCCCCCCGGTGCTAATAGCGTAAAGTATTCAAAACGTGTTGGTTAAGCACGCGCTAAGCGCGTGAGGCGTAGTAAAGGCGAAGACGCGGCACTCGGTGCTGACGGCGCTGTGCGAAAAAAATAAAAAATAATCAAGATCTTCATAGATAAGGAGTTAGGTCTGGATCAAATTTTCAAGATATTGATTCCAAATGGTTTAGATCTTTTGATCTCTGGAATCAATAGCTTACTGGTTAAATGCGAAGGCCCGGCGGTTGGCCGGGTCTGTTTGGTTTTGCTTACTGATTTAATTATACGCGTTGGAGGGAAACTACTATGCCAACTATTTTTTGGTTTTAAGTTGTTTGGTTAGTGTTGGTTAGGGGGATTTTTTTGGTTCGAGGGTATTGACAAGGAGATTTGCTGGGATTCTTGCGGGGGTCGAATCCCACCCATCGCAAAGTACGCGATGGATGGGGCACCCGGCAAGGCCCCACCTTAGCCGCGATGAGACTGCGGCAAAGATGGGGCACCCGGCACCCGGCCCTCCACTGTGCTACGGAATGACAAGCAAAAAGAACAGGCAACTGCAAGGGCAAAAGCAGATTCCTCCGCTGCGCTGCGGAATGACAAGCAAATGGGGCTACGAAATGACAAACAAAGGTGGCTGCGCCAGAATGACGAACCGTTGGGGCTGCGCCAGAATGAGGAACTCTTCACTGCTCACTACACACTTACCACTACTCTCTGTTCTCAGTTGGGGCGGGAGGTGGGGTCTATGGGGAGGTGGAAGAGCTCTTCCTGGAGGTCTTCGGTGGCGGCGGGGGCGGGGAGGAGCTGGCGGCGCGAGGGCGCGGTGATGACGGCGAGGAGCTGGAGATCGGTGAGGGCGGCGCGGGGGACGTAGAGGCGCTGGGTGTTGGAGCGGGTGTCAGGTGGGGTGAGGAAGAGGCCATCGTCGTCGGCGAGTGCGTCGATCAGCGTGCGGTCGGTGGGAGCGAGGCCCTCGAGGAGGTCGCCCGTCTTGAAGGTGAGGCGTAGCCAGAGGCCTTCGCTGCGGGGGCGGGCGAGGAAGGTGCGGCGAGTGAGGCGCTCGGGGTTGACGGTGTCGGAGAGGTTGAAGTCGCGGACGTAGCTAATGGTCTTGATGTCATTGAGCGACAAGGGGATGAGGCGTCCGGAGAGGTCGAGCAGGTCGATTGCGTGGTCGCGCACGAAGGCGGCCTGGGGCAGGTAGCCGGGGAGGGTGTCACCTGAGAAGCGGCGGACGAGGACCTTTTTGGGGGAGTTTGACATGCGTTGCGACCGTCTGGGTGGATTGTCGCACGGCTGGGGCTGGTGCGCCACGAAAAAGGTGCAAATAGGCTGGTCAAACCTGCGAGAGCGTGCTAGAATGGACACTTGCGCCGTGCTTTTTAGTCCCATGTAAGCGACTGATTCGCAGTGATTTAGGTAGAAGTTTCGAGCGAGATTCCGATCCGAGTTCAGGCCGGGTTCAGCCCAGAGTTCAGGGCCGAGTACGGGCGGAAAACCGAGGTTGGAACGACGAGCGTTGCGATCAGTTGAAGTGACCCGGCATCGTCCGGGTGGAGAGAGCCCCCGTATGGCCGATTACATCTATCTGCTTGAAAGCCGCCTGTCCCAGGACCAACAACTGGCACTATCGAAGGTACGCGAGATCGCCCGCGCGAAGGGGCTGACGGTGTTCCTGGTGGGGGGCGCGGTGCGCGACCTGACCAGCGGTTCGCCGGTGCGCGACCTGGATGTAGTGGTTCAGGGAAACGCTCTCAAGCTGAAGAAAGAATTACAGAAGGCCGGGGCGATCGTTACCGGAGAGCAGGAGGCCTGGCAGACGCTGTTTGTGCGCTTCGCGGGCAACGTGCGCATGGAGGTGGGGAGCACTCTGGCGGTAACCTATCCGAAGCCGGGCAAGCCGGTGATGAAGGCGGCGACGATCCTGGACGATTTGCGGCGGCGCGACTTTACGGCGAATGCGATGGCGCTGTCGCTGAACGAGGGTTCGTATGGGCTGCTGATGGACCCGCTGAACGGGGTGGCTGACATCGAGAACCGGGAGCTGCGGCTGGCCGGCAACTACGGGTTCATCGAGGACCCGGTGCGGATGATCCGAGCGGCGCGGTTCGCGGCGCGGCTGGGCTGGCAGATGGAAGAAAAGACCCAGGCGCGCTACCAGGCGGGCAAGGCCGAGGGGACCATCTCGTCGCTGACGGGCTTCCAGCGCGGCTACGAGGCGGAAGAGATTGTGCATGAGGAAGACCCGCTGCGCGTGATGCGCGGGCTGGAGCAAGAGGGCTGGCTGAAACGGCTGGCACCGGGATGGAGCACGGCCAAGGCGAATGCGGCGGAGCTGGAGAAGCTGCGCGAGGCGCAGATGCAGTTGCAGATGCAGGGCATCCACGCGGATGCGTCGGCGGCGCAGTTTCCTCTGCTGACGGCGAAGATGCCGGCCAAGGACGCGAAGGCCCTGAAGCGGAGCTTTCCGCGGCATGGGTTTGTGGCGGAGATCGATGCGCTGGAGGGCGAGGCGAAACGGTTTGCTGCGGAGTTGGGCGGGAAACATGCGGAGAAGCCGTCGGCGGCATGGAAGCTGCTGATGGCGGCCCGGCCGGAGGTGGTGCTGTGGGTTGCCTACTCGAGCAAGAACGCGGCGTTGCAGGCGAAGTTCCGGAGCTTCTACACGGAGTGGCCGCAGGCCCGGCAGAGGGTGCCGTATGTGCAGATGCAGGAGATGCGGATTGTTCCTGAGCTGGCCGGGTTCGATGAACTGGTGGAGAAGATCGTCTTCGAGTTGATGGACGGCAAGCTGGGGACGATGGAGGAGATGAAGACGTTTCTGGAGCCGTACTCGCCACCCGCGCCACCGCCTGCGGTGCATCTGCGGCGCGCACGAGCGGCGAAGAAGGAGTCAAAGGCGAAGGCGCGCAAGAAGGCCGGGACGGAGGAGGGATTGGCGGAGGGCGCCGAGGGATTGGATGAGGCTGCATTGGCGGCTGATGTTGCAGCGGCGGAGTCGACGGGTGCGGCGGCTGGTGTTAAGAAGGCCAAGGTTGAGGCGGCCAAGGCTGAGGCTGGTAAGGCTGAGGCGGGCAAGGCTGCGGGAGCGAAGCCCGTCCAAGCAAAGGCTGCGGTCGCGGCGAAGGTCGCCGTGCCGGTGAAGCCGGTTGCGCAGGCGAAGACTGCCGTCGCGAAGACGGTTGAGACGAAGGCTGCGGTGAAGAAGCCGGTTGCTGCAAAGGCTGTTGTAAAGAAGGCTGCACCGGCGGTGAAGATTGCGGCGAAGAAGCCGGTTGCGGTGAAGGCGGCTGCAAAGAAGGTTGCTGCGAAGGTTGTGAAGAAGGCTGCGGCGGTGAAGGGGAAGACAAAGGCTGCGGTGAAGCCGCCGGCGAAGGCTGTGGCGAAGAAATCTCCAGCAAAGGCTGCGGCGGTGAAGGCGAAGAGCAAGCCTGTTGCGAAGGCTGCCGGGAAGTCGAAGGGCAAGGCGACTGCGAAGGGCGCGCCGGCGAAGAAGCGGTAGCTGGCGGCGCGCGTTTCGATCAGCGGAAGGCGAGCAGGGTGAAGAGGCAGAGCCATAGGGCGGTGATGGCGTGCCAGTACCAGGCTGCGCAGTCCACCAGGATCTGACGGTCTTCGACGCTGCGGAAGGCGAAGAGGCCGACGATGGCGGCGATGAGGGCGATGATGCCGGCGGCAAGATGGATGGCGTGGGCGCAGGTGAGGATGTAGAAGGAGTGTCCGCCGGCGCCGCTCGATTGGAAGCCGACTCCCTCGAGCGCGAGCTGGTGCCATGCGAGGCCCTGGCCAGCGAGGAAGAGCGAGCCGAGGACGAGGGTTGCCAGCAGCCAGGGCAGGGCGCGGCGGGTGATGGGATGTCCCAGGCCAAACCACTCCTCCATGGCGTCGATGGGGTGGAAGATGTGGCGGCGGGCGATCTCGACGGTGACGGAGCTGAGCAGCAGGACGGCGGTGGTGAGCCAGAGGATCGGCGGGACGGCGGCGGGCAGCCATGCGTTGATGGCGTGGTTGTAGGCGTCCAGCCGGGCGGCGGGTTGGGTGACGGAGAAGACGCTGACCAGCCCGGTGAAGAAGAGGAAGACGGCTCCGAGAGCGAAGAAGAGGCCGAGACGGTAGGAGATGAGACGCTGACCGGGACGGTGCGGGCGGTTGGGACGGTTGTCCCAGTTGTCGTTGTCGCCCCCTCCGCCGGTGCGCTTGAGGTCGCCTCCGTTGGGCGGACGGCGGCTGTTGCCTCCATCGTCCTCTTCGGAGCGGCGGGGACGGCGTTCGAGATTTGGAGGCGTGACGATGGTTGGCATCCGGATCACTCCACACGCGCGCGCGATGAGTAGAGATTACTCGGATTGGGCTGTGGTGACCACTGGGGATGAGTGGAAGGGATTAATGCGGAGGATTCGCTGGGGCGGCGCGCGTACCCTGCGCTAGGTGAAGTTGAGGGAGGGGAGGGTGGCGATGATTTTCTGGGTTTCGAGGGAGACGGTGATGACCTGTCCGATGAGGCGGAGGATGTAGTGGTCGTCGTCGGGGCGGTTGGGGTCGTTGACGATGCCGGAGCGGGGGTCGGTGGAGACGCGGTACTGGTCGATCACCCATTCGAGGGCGGCAAGTGCCAAATAGGGAACGTTTTGCTATTTTTAAGTTATTTCCCCGTTTTCCAGAGCCCTTCAGCGAATATAAAGAGAAGATATGAAGCTTACCGTTTTGGAGCTATGTGCAGGCGCGGGTGGCCAGGCGTTGGGGTTTGAGGGTGCGGGCTATGATCATGCCGGTTTGGTGGAGCTTGACGCGTTCGCTTGCAAAACGCTGCGCTTCAATCGCCCTAAATGGAACGTGCTCGAAGAGGACCTAAATTACTTCGACGGCAAACCATATAGCGGTGTGGATGTGATTGCGGCGGGACTTCCGTGTCCTCCGTTCTCGAAAGCTGGTAAGCAACTCGGTTCCGCTGATGAGAGGAACCTCTTCCCGGCGGCATTGCGGGTTATTCATGAGCCGACTTTGGCAAGCCGAGAGCAAATCATGATGGGCTGACTCGGCGTGTACGACCAGGCTGGTGTTCTAATCTAGAACATTTTGGCGCAGTCTTGCGATTACCTTTGGGTTGTGAGCAAAGGTGCGCGTAAGAAGAACATCGTCGGTCGGCGCGTCGCTGAAGCGCGTGGTTCTTCGCAGCCTCCACTCACACAGGATGCGCTCTCCGGAAAGCTTGCACGACTAGGTGTCCAACTCGATCGTGCTGCGATTGCGAAAATCGAGGGCGATGGAAGATACGTCCTCGATTACGAACTCAAGGCGCTCGCACGCGCCTTAGACGTCACCGTGGACTGGCTCTTGGGCGGCAAGCCGTGAGGAATGCCACGAGTCCGTTGCGGACAGCGACCCTGCGCGCTAAGTCTGATGTTGCTAACAAGCTCGTCAGTATGTTCCTACATGAGCTAAGCCGCAAGATCTGCCGCGAATGGGGTATGCGGGTCGATGGGGCGGATTACGCCGAGCTAGTTCGCGTGCGTTTCGGAAATTCCTGTCCTTATTGCCTGCGTAGCCTAGAAGATACGATTCCAGTGGTGGAACACCTTGATGGGATGAATCGCCTTCGGACAGGGCTGCACATTCCCGGAAATGTTCTTGTCGCGTGCAGAAAATGCAATGGGGAAAAGCGTCGGGACGACGGATTGAAGGTTCTTATTCTGGCGGATTCCGGTTGGGCCTCGTTCTTATCTCATGATGGAGCAAGATGCCCTCCCTCGTGCGCTACATGCCGGTACTGGGAAACGGTATGGCCGGATGGACAGGAAAGATCAAGACGTTTGCAAGAGAATTTGGTGAGAATTCGTTCCTTCCGCCAAGAGTTCCCCAAGTTTGAACAGGTGCGAGCTTCTTTGGCATCAAACCTCCCTGAGGCCCTCGCGAAGCTCTATATCGACTGTCAGTTGTTCGCCGAATCCGAGATCAATTCTCTGCTTGAGAGATTCTGACAATGTTCAATGATTGTCGGTCGCTGATTGGTAGGCGATGATGTGACCGCGGTAGATTCTCGGAACGCGATAGACACGCTCGAAATCTGGTCTCAGAATCTCGCCAGGGTCGAGGTCAAGGATCTCCGTAATGTCGGCCCCGCAGGTGCTTGATTCAAGAAGTCTCGCGATCTCCGGGAGACTGTCGGCTTGATACACCTCCAGTTGTGTCCCGAATTCGTCCCACTCAACCACAAGGTACCGGCGGGGCGGCTCTTCTAATGTGAACTCAGGAATCGAGAATAGCTCCTCGCTTGAGCGGAGTGCCTCCGCGCGGCTTTCGCGGCTCGGGACGTTTGGCTTGATGTTCTCCATGGCTTCATTTCTACTCCTTCAGGGACGCTGGAAAACATGGTTCTAGCTATCAATTCTCGTGATGCCTAAATTCTGTTCGGGATCTGGGGGTTTGTGGCCGATGGGAGAAATGCGGGGATTCTTCGCTCCCGCTCAGAATGACAGCACGCTCCTCTGCCATCGCCGTACCGCGTTAATTGAGCGGAGCAATATCGACAAAGGTTCCGAAATGGGAAAGATGATTTCATGCGGCGGGCGTTGAACCATGGACAAGCTGACTCCAGAGCGCCGTTCCCGTAATATGGGCCGCATTGGCAGCAAGGACACAAAGCCGGAGATGCTGGTGCGCCGGTTGGTTCATGCGTTGGGATACCGGTATCGATTGCACGTGAAAGATCTACCGGGGAAACCTGATCTAGTGTTTCGCAGCCGGAAGAAAGTCATCTTTGTGCATGGCTGCTTTTGGCACCAACATAAGGGGTGTCGCGAGGGCAGGATGCCGGCCAGCAGGGAATCCTATTGGGCGCCGAAACTCGCGCGCAATGTAGAGAGAGACCGGGAGCACATTCGCGCGCTGAAGCACCTCGGTTGGAGAACTTTGGTTCTCTGGGAGTGCCAGCTTGGTAATCCCAACGAAGTGGAACACAGGGTTAGGGCGTACTTGGGTTGATGGAGCTGAACGCTCGGCGGCGTGTTCGATGGTGGTGTAGAAGCGGTTGTGCGTAAGGGTGGCAGCACTTCTTGAGGAGGTCGGCGAAGGCGGCGTAGTAGGCCTTGACTGTGGCGTGCGTTGGCTTGAGTGTGAAGAGGCTCATTGGGATTTAGTCCAATGTACACTTTCCCGTGGTTATGGGATGGGCGGGCGAGTCGGATATGCTGGTGGTGGGAACGAGCGAAGGGAAGAGGTGGCGGATGGGACGGATGCTGGTGCAGTGGGTGCTGAATGCGGTGGCGCTGTGGATTGTGTCGCGGACGGTGAGCGGATTTGTGGTGAGCGGGTGGGGCTCGGCGATGATTGCGGTGGTGGTGATCGGGCTGTTCAACGCGACCTTTGGGCTGCTGTTGAAGATCATTACGCTGCCGCTGGGAATCCTGAGCCTCGGAGTTTTCTTTTTGGTGATCAATGCGGTGGTGCTGAAGTTCTCGAGCGAGTTCGTTCCAGGATTCCGCGTGGAGACGTTCAAGGCGGCGTTTCTGGGAGCGCTGGCGCTGGCGGTGCTGCATCTGGTGTTCGGATTTTTTACTCCAAAGCGGCGACGTGTGGACTATCGAGCTGAATACTGAGGCAGAAGCTGGCAATCCCACCCATCCTCACCCCAGCGAGCAAGCTCGCCGGGGACCCCGATCGCTGGAGTGCGCGATGGATGGGGCACCCGGCACCCGGTTAGTTCGGCGGGTTGTTGGGGGGCGGTTCGGCGGCGACTTCGAGACCGAAGCGCGCGAGTTCGCGCTTCTGCAGGCCATAGTCGACGAAGAAGCCGATGCCGATGGCTAGGGGAATAAGGCCGCAGGCGGAGACGGCGAGGACTTCGCGGTCGCGCTCGATCGTGGCGAGCAGCAGACCGAAGAGGACGATGCCGACGCCGATGGAGACCAGAACGATGCCAGTGCGGCGGGCGTTGGAGAGACTGCGCAGGGGGTCTTTGGTCTTCGCGGCCTCGGTGTCGTCCTTGTCGCTGGGCTTTAGCACAGTAGCGATCTGTTCAGCAGACATGCCGCGCTGTAGCATGGTCATGCGCTCCTCGGACTGGATACGGTGCTTCTGAACCGACCCGATCATTCGTGCAATTACCATGATGGCCCAGCATGTGATTGCCGCTACCGGGACGATGAACGGACTGTATATAAATCCCATGATGATTTCCTCCCTTTCCTGCACGCGTTAGACTGACGGGGCGGCGCAGAGTTTCACTGCGGCGCGTGAAACTTTCACAGCGGCGCGAGGTCTAACCCTGCTTGGCATCCGACTTCAACTTCGAGGATATTGTGCGCGAGCACCAGGCGATGGTGTTCCGCACGCTGCTGCGGTTGACGGGAAGCCGCGAGCACGTGGACGATCTGGCGCAGGAGGTGTTTCTGCGGCTATATCGCGCGCTGCCCGGATTTCGCGGAGAGGCGCTGGTAACGACGTATCTGTACCGCATCGCGGTGAACGTGGCGCAGGATGAGTGGAAGCGGCGGCGAAGAGACGAGCAGCCGCTGGTGTCGATCTCGGATGAGACGAGCGGATGGGAGGAGCGGCTGCCGCATCCCGGGCGCAACGCGGAAGAGTTGATGGAAGAGCGCGAATTTCAACTTATAGTGGAGGAGCAGATGCAACGGCTGAGCCAGGTGGAACGCGCCGTGCTGGTGCTCTATCATCAGGAAGAACGGACGTATGAGCAGATCGCGCTGGCCCTGGGACTGCCCATCGGGACCGTGCGGACGCATCTGCATCGAGGACGCAGGAAGCTGCGAGAAGGGATTGCGGCGAGGCGAAACGAGGGAGACCGAATGCCGGTAAAGGGGGCGCCATGCACGAGCAACGGATGAAGGATGTAAATGATGCATTGGAAGAGCGCGTGACACGGGCGCTGGAGCAGGCTCCGAATGTGACGATTCCTGCGGACTTTGCGGCGCGGGTAGCGGCGCAGGTGCCTGTGCGGCCGCTGGTGGCGGTGCGGGTTCCGCGCTATGGGTTGCTGGCGGCGCAGATTGGCATGGGCGTGCTGGTATTTGCCCTGGTGGTAGTGGCAATGCACTCGACCGGACGAGGTGTCTTCGGGATCGCGCTGGAGTGGGTGCTGTGCGCCGAGCTGGTTGCGCTGGCGGTGTGGCTGGGCGGCGCGAAGGGACTCATCGTTCCCGATGCGTAAGGGTTGGCAATCCTTTTAGTGCGATTGACGCGCGAAGTCTGCGTGATGCTGGCGGACGAGGGTGAGGAAGAGCTGGTGGACGCGGGGGTCGGCGGATAGCTCGGGGTGGAATGTGGCGGCCAGGATGTGGCCGGAGCGGACGAGAGTGGGGAAGCCGTCGCGGGTGGCGAGGGTTTCGACCGTCGGGCCGGTGCGGGTGATGCGCGGGGCGCGGATGAAGACCATCTCCAGCGGAGGGCCGGGGAGCGAGGTGGGCGCGGTGAGGATGGAGGAGTCGATCTGGCGGCCGTAGGCGTTGCGCTGAACGGTGATGTCGAGCGCGGCGAGTGAGCGCTGGGCGGGGGATTCGACGTGAGTGGCGAGCAGGATGGCTCCGGCGCAGGTACCGAAGGTGGGCGTGGATTTGACGTAGCTCTGGAGGATCTCGAAGAAGCCGTTGCGGTCGAGAAACTTCAGCATGGTGGTGGATTCGCCGCCGGGCAGGATGAGGCCATCGAGGGCGTCGAGTTCAGCGGGGACGCGGATGAGACGCGGGGTTGCGCCGAGGGCGGTGAGCGTGCGGACGTGCGCGTCGTACGCGCCTTGCAGGGCGAGGACGCCGATGAGCGGAGAGGTGGGCGCGGCCATCATTACCAGCCGCGGGTTTGCATTAGGTCTTTTTCTTCGATGGCGGCGGCGGCGAGGCCCTTCATGGTTCCGGTGACGGTCTCGGCGGCGTCGGCGACGATCTTGGCGTCGGCAAAATGCGTGGTGGCGATGACGATTGCACGCGCGCGGGAGATGGCTTCGACGCGCTCTTCGGGATTGCGCGGCTGGCCGATCAGCGATGGATCGATCGGCTTGCCAAAGTTGCTGCGCACGATGGGCACATCGGGCTGCCACTCTCCCTTGATCTTGACCCAGTACCAATCACCATCCTTATAAACATCGCCTTCTTCATAGAGGCCGACTTCGAGCGGGGTGGCGCGCTCCTTCATGAAGATGCCGGAGCCGACGAAGATGGATTCCGCGCCGAGCTGCATCATGAGGGCGGCGTCGGCGGGAGTGGCGATGCCGCCGGCGGAGAAGTTGGGCACGGGGAGCGAGCCGGATTTGGCGACCATGCGGACCAACTCGTAGGGCGCGCCATGCACCTTGGCGGCGTTGTAGAGTTCCTGGTCGCTGAGCACGGTGAGGGCCTTGATCTCGCTGACGATCTGGCGCATGTGCCGGACGGCGTGGACGACGTCGCCGGTGCCGGGCTCGCCCTTGGTGCGGATCATGGCTGCGCCCTCGGCGATGCGGCGGAGGGCTTCGCCCAGGTTGCGCGCGCCGCAGACGAAGGGCGTGGTGAAGGCGTGCTTGTCGATGTGGTAGGTCTCGTCGGCGGGGGTGAGGACTTCGGACTCGTCGATGAAGTCGACGCCGAGATGCTGGAGGATTTGCGCTTCGGCGAAGTGGCCGATGCGGGCCTTGGCCATCACGGGGATGGTGACGGCAGCCATGATTTCGCGGATGAGCTTGGGGTTGGCCATGCGGGCGACGCCGCCCTCGGCGCGGATCATAGCGGGGACGCGCTCGAGCGCCATGACGGAGATGGCCCCGGCTTCCTCGGCGATGCGGGCCTGCTCGACGTTCATCACGTCCATGATGACTCCGCCCTTGAGCATCTCGGCGAGGCCGAGCTTGAGGCGGAGCGCTGGCTCGTGGAAGGATGAAGTGCCGTTCGAGGTTGGGTCTGCCATGTCGTTCTCCTTGATGTGTCGCAGATATTTAGATGCGCGGGGACTCGGCGCGCGCGGATTGCTGCGAATCTTCAGTTTAGCAGCTTGGCGGGGGTCTGAGGCTGGAGCGCGATGTGAGCAAGAACAGACAATAGCAACCGCAACGGCCAATACGGAGATTCTGCCCTTCGACTGCGCTCAGGGCAGAATGACGGCGCTTTGAGGTTGCGGTGCGTTGGCTATGCGTTGCAGAGGGCGAGGATTGCGGCGCCGAATTTTTCGGCCTTCTCGGGGCCGATGCCAGAGATGGATTGAAGGTGAGCGACAGAGCGCGGGCGCAGCAGGACGATGCTGCGCAGCGTGGAGGAGCCGAGGACGAAGAACTGGGGAAGGCCGATGCGCTCGGCTTCGGACTTGCGCCATGCGCGGAGGTTGGCGTCGAGGAGTTGCTGGGCGGGAGTAAGCTCGGCGGCGGGGTCGGAGGGGGTGGGACGCGGGCGGTGGAAGGTGGGCGTGGGCTCGCCGAATTGCTGGATCGGGCTGCTGCGCTCCTTGATGGTGGAGACGGGCAGAGGATCGCGTGGGACGGCTCTGTATTTTGGAGGCTGCGCTTTGACCGTGCGCGCCACACTAAAGTCGTCGGCGTGCGATGACTCGCGGCAGATGGCGATGATTGCGGCACCGAAGCGGTCAGCTTTCTCCTGTCCAATGCCGGAGATCGAGAGGAGCTGTGAGAGCGATGTAGGCGCAGCCATTACAACCTTGATGAGGATTGCGTCGGTGAGCACAAAAAAGGCTGGACGACCGTTGGCTGCTGCCTCCGTCTTACGCCACTCTCGCAGCTTCTTGTCCAACTCTTTCTGCTCTGGTGAATATGCGTCCGTCAGTTCGGCTCTCTTTGCAACGCGAGCATTCTCGATTTGACGGTGTTCGAGCTGTTCTTCTGGGGTTCGATCCGCATCGCGACGCCCGGAGGACTTCCGTGCCGATTGGCTGTCATCTGCGGAGGCGTTTTCCGTCGCACGGCGAAGGGCGCGGGGATTTGTGCCAGTGGCTCGTGAGGCTACGTGCTTGCGTGTGGATTTCGTAGGGGTGTCTACGGAGGTTGCGGGCAGGACGACGCCGATAAGTTGGGATGCGTCTGGGCTGCGGCCTTCGTGGGTGAGGGCGGCTTTCTTGTAGGGGATGACGTTGCCTTCGGGGTTGGTGAAGGTGTCGGGGATGAGGGTGATGAGACCGGCGCGGGCGAGCGCGTCGAGGAGGACATCGAAGAGCTTGCGGTCCTTAGCGGCAGCGGTGCCGCGCAGCGCCCCCTCGGAGAGCGCGGAGTAGAGCTTGCCGGTGGAAGGGGAGCGGCCGGGCGACCCACTCAGTTCGCGCAGGATTGCATTGAGCTGTCGGGACTCTTCTGTAGTGGGCGGGGCGAAGGTTTGCGCGGTGGTGGTGGAGGGGGAGCAGAAGTCGCAGATGCCGCAGGGGCGGTGCGCGTCGGCGGTGTCGCCGAAGTGGCGGATGATGGCGGTCATGCGGCATTGCTGGGTTTCGGCGAAGGCGACCATGCGGTCGATCTGGGAGCGGCGGAAGGCGATCTGTGCCTCGTAGGCGGCGCGCCAGGAGGCGGGCGATGCAGGATTGGAGTCGGCACGGCGCGCTTCATCCGCAAGACGCACGTTGCCGGCGAAGTCGAGCTGCACGGCCCCCTGCGCGGCCAGCTTCTCAACCGATTTGGTGAAGAGGTCGGGTGCCATCTTGAGCTTGCGACAGAGCGGTTCGGGCATGAGGAAATCGTCGGTGAGGACGGCGGCGACGCGGGCGAGGTCGGAGGCGGGTGGATAGTCTCGCTCCAGAAAGGACTCGTGAATCTTGCGGTCGGCGTAGCTGTGGAGGAGGACGGAGCGGCTGGGGAGACCATCGCGACCGGCGCGGCCGATCTCCTGATAGAAGGCTTCGACGGATGCGGGGAGCGCGGTGTGGACGATGGTGCGAACGTCGGCCTTGTCGATTCCCATTCCGAAGGCGATGGTGGCGACGACGACTTCGAGCTTGCCTGACTGGAAGGCGCGCTGCACGCGCTGGCGGACGCTGGCGTCGAGGCCGGCGTGGTAGGCGGCGGCGGGGAAGTGGCGGGCAAGTTCGGCGGCGAGAGCTTCTGAATCGCGGCGCGAGGGCGTGTAGACGATGGCAGGGCGCGCGGCGGGCGAGCTGAGGAGTTTGACGGTGAACTCGTGACGGCGCGGCTTGGAGAGCTCGACCACCTCGATGGCGAGGTTGGAGCGGCGGAAGCCGTGGATGAAGAGCGCGGGATCGTGGAGTTGGAGTTGGGCAACGATGTCTTTTTGTACGGTCGGAGTAGCTGTTGCGGTGAGGGCGAGGATGGGCGCGGGGCGAAGGGCTGGGAGATGGTCGCCGAGGGTGCGGTAGTCGGGGCGAAAGTCGTGTCCCCAGACGCTGATGCAGTGGGCCTCGTCGATGGCGATGAGGGTGGGCTTGCGGCGGGCGAGCATCTCGGGGAAGCCGGGGACGCGCATGCGCTCGGGGGCGATGAAGAGGAAGTCGAGCGAGCCGGAGAGGTAGTCGCGGCAGGCGATGCGTGCGTCGTCGCGGGAGAGGTTGGAGTGGATGCGGGCGACGCGCAGGCCTGCGGCGGAGAGCTTGGCGGCCTGGTCGTCCATCAGGGCGATGAGCGGGCTGACGACCAGCGCGGTGCCGGTGCGGGCGATGGCGGGAAGCTGGTAGCAGAGGGACTTGCCGGCGCCGGTGGGCATGACGAGAAGCGCGTCGCGGCCGTCGATGACGGCGCGGCAGACGGCCTCCTGATTGGCGCGGAAGGCGGGGAAGCCGAATGTGGTGTGGAGGAGAGTGGTGAGGTCGGTCATGCCGGTGGGATTAGTTTCGCATAGGTTCGCTGGAGCGAGACTTTGGGGCACGCGGCGGCGGGCTTAGAAGAGTTGGAAGTTGACCACGACGTTCAGATAGATCGGGACGGGTTTGCCATCTTTCATGGCGGGCGTGAATTTATATTGTTTCACTGCGTCGAGAGCTGCCTGATCGAGTGAGAGCGCGGCTGCTTGGTACTCCTGGTCGACTGAGTCTGCGATGGATTTACTGATATGTGCGTTCGTGGGATTGCCCTGCGTGTCTATGATGATGGACACGGTCGTAATGCCGGTGATCTTCTGTTTTCGCGCAATTTTGGAATAGATGGGATCGACACGATGGATCAGTTTTGGTGGAGTAACGCCGTCTCCTCCTTTATAAATTCCTGAGACTTGGAAGTTGACCTCGACGTTCAGATAGACGGCAACGGGTTTGCCATCTTTCATGGCGGGGATGAATCTATATTGCTTCACTGCGTCAAGCGCAGCCTGATCGAGTGAGAGCGCGGCTGCATGCTTCTTCTTGTTATTGCCGACGGTGTCTGCGATGGATTTCGTGATGTGCACATTCACAGGGTTGCCTTGTGCGTCCACGATGATGGATATGAATGCAACCCCGGAGATCTTCTGCTTCCGCGCAATTTCTGAGTATTCCGGAGTGGGCTGGTAGAGGACCTTCGGCGTGGTGACGCCGCCTCCGCTTTTATAAATTCCTGAGGCATCGGGGTTGGGGCTGGGCGGTTTGGCGGGTGCGGCCTGGTCTGGAGTAGGGGTGGTTGGTGTGGCCGGTGCTGGTGGTCGCGCGGGCTGCGATGCGGGCGGTTCGCTGGGCGGCGGTGTGGCGGGGGTGGTTGCCTGTGGGGTGAGCAGCGCGAACCAGAGTACGAAGAGGGAAGTCATTGGGGGCCTTTGTGAGTCGGGGAAATGGTAGCACGAAGAAGTGCAGTGCATCCCAACCACCGCGAGAGACAAAGGCGCGATGAATGGGGCACCCGGCAAAATGCGGATTTGTGGGAAGAAAGGGGTGGAACGTTGTGGTGGTCCGGAATTCATCGGGGTCCTTCGACTTCGCCTCTCGCGGTGAAGCTGCGCGAGGCTTCGCTCAGGATGACGGTAATCAACAGATGAGCTTGATGGCGACAATTTCAGGTGGGTTGATGTATTGTTTCCTACGAGGAAAATTTCCAATGATGCAAGCGACGAAGTTTGCGGCGGTTTTGTGGATTGCTGCGTTAATAGCGATGGGAACGATGCAGGCGCAGCAAGGTGGTAATCAGCCGCAGGCTACCAATAAGACGCAGGCGGCGACGCTGACGATCAGCGCGGACAAGGTGGTGGCCAAGGTGAGCCCGACGCTGTATGGGTTGATGACCGAGGAGATTAACTACTCATACGAGGGCGGGCTGTATGGGGAGCTGGTGCAGAATCGGACGTTTCGGTCGGATTGGTCCGGGGTCAATGAGTGGATCGTTACGCCTTACGGTTCGGCGCGCGGTTCCGTGGCGATGGACAAAACGACGGGGCCGAGCGCGGTGCTGTCCACAAGCCTGAAGGTGACGGTGGAGCAGGCCGACGCGAAGGACGCGTATGGGCTGCGCAATGGCGGATGGTGGGGCGTTCCGGTAAGGGCGAATACGACGTATACGGGGTCGGTGTGGGCGAAGGGCGATGCGGCGCCGGTGGGTGGCGCGGCGGTGCGGGTGAGCCTGGTGGCGGACGATTCGGGCAAGGTGCTGGCGAGCGCGGCGCTGCCGGCGTTGACGACGGAGTGGAAGCAGTACAACTTCACGATGAAGACGGGAGCGGGGTTGGTGGCTTCGGCGAAGAACTCGATCCTGCTGAGCGTGGACCGTCCGGGAACGGTGTGGCTGCAACAGGTTTCGGTGTTTCCGCCGACGTATAAGGGGCGCGCCAACGGCAATCGCGTGGACCTGATGGAGATGATGGCGGGGATGCATCCGGCGTTCCTGCGCTTTCCCGGCGGGAACTACCTGGAAGGCAATACGATTGCCGAGCGCTTCAACTGGAAGAAGACGATTGGGCCGTTGGTGGATAGGCCGGGACACGCCAGTCCGTGGAGTTACCACTCGACCGATGGGATGGGTCTGCTGGAGTTTCTGGAGTGGTGCGAGGACCTGAAGATGCAGCCGGTGCTGGCCGTGTATGCGGGCTACTCGCTGGGCGGAAAGCATGTAGCGCCGGGGCCAGACCTGGAGCCGTATGTGCAGGACGCGCTGGATGAGATTGAATATGTAACGGGGGACGTTACGACAAAGTGGGGCGCGGAGCGGGCGAAGGATGGACATCCGGCGGTGTTCCCGCTGACGTATGTGGAGATTGGCAACGAGGACAACTTCGACAGGTCGCAGAGCTACGATGGACGCTACACGCAGTTCTACAAGGCGATCAAGAAGAAGTATCCCCAGCTACAGTTGATTGCGACGACGAAGGTGAACGGGCACGCGATGGATGTGCTGGACGATCACTACTACCGGCGGGCGGAGGAGTTCTTCAAGGACGTGCATCATTACGATGCAGCCGACCGGACAGGGCCGAAGATCTTTGTTGGCGAGTGGGCGACGCGCGAGGGAGGGCCGACGACCAACTTTGGCGCGGCGCTGGGCGATGCAGCGTGGATGACAGGGATGGAGCGGAACAGCGACCTGATCGCGATTGCGAGCTATGCGCCGCTGCTGGTGAATGTGAACCCGAACGGGATGCAGTGGCAGTCCAACCTGATTGGGTACGACGCGCTGACCAGCTATGGCAGCCCGAGCTACTACGCGCAGGCGATGTTTGCGGGACACATCGGGACGGAGATTGTGGCGGCGGAACTACAGGGCGCGGGCGACCGGCTGTTCTATTCGGTGACGAAGGATGCGGCGAAGGGGGTTGTCTATCTGAAGCTGGTGAATGCCTCGTCGGCGGCGCAGGAGCTGAAGATCACACTGGACGGCGCGAAGTCGGTGAAGGGAGCGGCGAAGCTGGTGCGGCTGAGCGCGGGATCGACCGCGGCGACCAATACCATCAACGATCCCAAGCGCGTTGTGCCAATGGAGAGCACAGTGACGGGCGTGGCGAAGACGTTCACGCGGACGGTGCCGGGGTATTCTATTGAGGTGTACGAGATTGGGGTGCAGTAGGCTGCGTTACAGATTTGCAGGTGATCCCATGACCTATCGCATAAGTGTTTTGATATAAGTCAGCTTGTGGTGTTTCCTCTTTGCGCTGGGACTTCAGGCTACAGCGCAGCAGGCTGTGACCTCCAAAATGCAAGGGGGTCGTGTGATTCTAGGCGTATTGGAAGACATCCCCGGGGAATACACCGGCGAGTCTGATTTTCGAGCAGTGCGCGCAGTATTTGAAAAGAATGGCGACGGATGGCAGGCATTCCCTCCGCAAACTAAGAGCTATCCCGAGCCACTGACCCCACCGTCATCGTATCCAAAGGAGATGACCTGGACTATAGCCTTTGATGGAAGAAATCTGGGAACAATTACGGCTCTAACGCCGCCACAATATCATTTCTATTCCGAAATCGGCATCGAGAACATTACCAGCCACGGCCCGGTTCCGACCGTTGGAAAGAAATCTACCGAATACGCAGGCTTCACAGGTACGCCAGTCTATCGACCGCTTGTTGCGGTATCGCAGCCAAATTTCTCCGACCCGGACCATTGGAAGCCCGCGCAGCTTTCGCCAGATTTGATTGCAGCCGCTCGACAGCAGTTCCGCAGCAAATTCCCGAAGGTCACTAATTGTAGGAACCCGGATGAAAATGTCCTAAGGCCATGGACGTATCGAGATGAGGACATCCATGTGAATAAAGCCTTCTCGTCGAAGGATGACTGGTCACTCATCGATCTAAACTTGACGGGCTATTCCTGCGACGGTCCTCAAGACGATGACAGCGCGTTTATCGGTCAATGGTACGTCATTGATCCAGCGGGGAAACTAAAGTTTTTGGGCACGAACATGTGGCTGGTGGACGCTGGGGATTATGACAACAGCGGAAGTTCAGAAGTGTTGTTTTCGATAGACGGATACAACATGGGTGGATACCGTTTGTTTTATAGGGACTTCACACAGAGCGTTGAGTTTCTATTTCACTACAATTAGTGGGCGGGCGGCGGTCCGACGAGAGAATTGTCGAGAAGAACACCCCACCCTGTCGAGCGATGAGACTGCGCGCCGAGGATGGGGCACATGACAACACCGAAATACAGAGATTCTGGCTGCGCCAGAATGACGGTTTTAGCGGGGCTGCGCCAGAATGACGGCTTATTACACTGAACAACGAACAACTGACGTTAGACTGCGGTGAGGGCGAGGCCGGCGGATTTCTCCTCGCCGTCGTCGGGGCCGTCGGGGGAGATGGTGCGGTAGAAGAGCTGGTTGTTCTCCATGTAGACCTCGAGGAAGGCGGGGCGCTGCACGATTCCGCCGGCGATGAGGGCTTCGGAGAGCGGGTCCTCGACGAAGCGCTGCAATGCTCTGCGTAAGGGGCGCGCGCCGTAGGTCCGCTCGGAGGCGGTCTTGTCGATGATCCACTGCTTGGCGCTGTCGGTGACAGAGAGCGTGATGGCCTTGTGGACGAGGTTGGCGTTCATCTGCTGCACCAGCAGCTCCATGATCTGCAAGAGGTCGGTGTTGGTGAGCGAGGTGAAGATGATGACCTCGTCGAGGCGGTTGAGGAACTCCGGGTTGAAGGTGCGCTTGACCTCGCCCTTGACCAGCTCCTCCATCTTGTCGAGAACCATGTTCTCGTTGCTGCTCTGGAAGCCGAGGCCCTCGCGCTTCTGCAGGTGCTTGGCACCGATGTTGGAGGTCATGACGATGATGGTGTTCTTGAAGTCCACGGTGTTGCCGAGGCCGTCGGTGAGCTGGCCGTCCTCGAAGACCTGAAGGAGCAGGTTGAAGATGTCGGGGTGGGCTTTTTCGATCTCGTCGAGCAGGACGACAGAGTAGGGTGAACGCTTGACGCGCTCGGTGAGCTGGCCGCCCTCCTCGTAGCCGACGTATCCCGGAGGCGAGCCGATGAGCTTGGAGACGGAGTGCTTCTCCATGAACTCCGACATATCGAAGCGGATGAGGGACTTTTCGGAGCCGAAGAGGAAGTGCGCAAGGGTGCGCGCCATCTCGGTTTTGCCAACGCCGGTGGGGCCGAGGAAGAGGAAGCTGCCGATGGGACGCGCGGGGTTCTTGAGGCCGGCGCGCGAACGGCGGATGGCACGGGCCAGCGCGGAGATTGCCTTGTCCTGCGAGATGACGCGTTTGTGCAGTTCCTCCTCGACGCGCAGCAACTTCTGCGTCTCTTCCTCTTTGATCGAAGTGATGGGGACGCCGGTCCAGCGGCTGACCACGTCCTCGATGTCTTCGCGGGTGACGATGCCGGCGGAGGAGTCGTCGAGGTGGTACTTGTCGCGCAGAGTGCGCAGGTTCTCGCGCTCCTTGCGCTCCTCGTCGGAGTAGAAGCGGGCCTTCTCGAACTCGTGGTTGGCGATGGCGTTCTCCATGCGATGCACGATGAACTTGATGCGCTTCTGGACTTCGGTGAGCTCCTCGGGCAGGGAGGTCTGGCGGAGCTTGACGCGCGCGCCGGCCTCGTCGATGAGGTCGATGGCCTTGTCGGGCAGGAAGCGGTCGGGGATGTAGCGGCTGGAATGAGTCACCGAAAAATTGATTGCCTCATCGGTGTAGGAGACGGCATGAAACTTCTCGTACTTCTCCTTGATGCCGTTGATGATCTTGATCGCGTCTTCCTCGCTTGGCGGCGGGACCTTGACGGCCTGGAAGCGGCGCTCCAGCGAGCGGTCCTTCTCGATGGACTTGCGATACTCGGCGGGCGTGGTTGCGCCGATGCACTGGATCTCGCCGCGGCTGAGGGCGGGCTTGAGGATGTTGGCGGCGTCGAGCGAACCCTCGGCCGAGCCGGCACCAACCAGGGTATGCAACTCGTCGATGAAGACGATGCAGTTCTGGTTCTCCATCAGCTCCTTCATGATCATCTTCAGGCGCTCTTCAAACTGGCCGCGATACTTTGTGCCGGCGACGATGAGGGAGAGGTCGAGCGCGAGGATGCGCTTGTCGGCGAGGAAGCTGGGGACATCTCCGTCGGCGATCTTCTGGGCCAAGCCTTCGACGATGGCCGTCTTGCCGACGCCCGGCTCGCCGATGAGGACAGGGTTGTTCTTGGTGCGGCGGCAGAGGATCTGGATGACTCGTTCGACCTCGGCGTCGCGACCGACCAGCGGATCGAGCTGCTGGTCGAGGGCGTTCTGGGTGAGGTCGCGGGAGAACTCGGCGAGCAGACTCTGCTCGTTGCGCTGGGCTTTACCGGTCTGCTGCACCGGGGCTTTTTCCTGCGTGGTGCGCTGCAACTCCTCGCGGATGGCGGGCAGACGCAGACCGCGCTCGGTGAGGATCTCGGCGGCAAAGCACTTCTCTTCGCGCAGCAGGCCGAGCAACAAGTGTTCCGTGCCGATGTGCTTGTGGGAGAGCCGCTCGGCCTCTTCGGCCGCGTAGGCGAGCACGCGCTTGCACTCGTTGGAGAGCGGGAGGTCGACCGAGGTGGAGACCTTCTCGCGGATGGTGGTGTGGCCTTCAATCTGCTTGCGGATGGACTCGACCGAGGCGTGCGAGCGCAGAAAGCGATTGGTGAGCGCCTTGTCCTCGCGCAGCAGGCCGAGCAGCAGGTGCTCGGTCTCGATGTAAGGCGAGCCGAACTGGCTGGCCTCGTACCGCGCAAAGAAGATTACGCGTCGCGCCTTCTCGGTATAGCGTTCGAACATGTTCCCCCTTCAAGCCGCGGCCACTGCATCCGCCCGAAGGCCCGATGCAGCGCCATTGATCGAACCTGCCTCCGCGCCAGTTGCTTGCGAAGACCTTACAGTGCACTCCCGACTGGATGAATCCAGATAAGGAACTCCCATCCCACACCTACCAGTGTAGTCGCTGCACAGAAGATGCGAAAATCACTCGAAAGTTCTGACTAGCGTAACACTGATTTGGAGCCCAGCGTTTAGATGCACATGATGTTGCGTTGGCACCAAACTCCGTGCTGCGAAGATGGGGGCAGCTAGCGGGCTGCAAGCTGTTGCAGTTGGCCGTCGCGCAGGCGGAGGACGCGGCCACAGCGCGATGCGAAGTCGAGATTGTGGGTGACGAGGACGCTGGTGAGTTGATGCTCGCGGTGCAGCTTTTGGATCAACGCAAAGACGGCTTCGGCGGTTTTGCCGTCGAGATCGCCGGTCGGCTCGTCGGCCAGCAGGAGCTTTGGCCCGGTGACGAGGGCGCGGGCGAGGCTGACACGCTGCTGCTCTCCGCCGCTCAGTTCGCCGGAGCGATGCTCGGCGCGGGCGGAGAGACCGACCTCGTTGAGCCATCGGCTGGCTTGCTGGAGGGCCTCGGGACGGCGGAGGCCACGCGCAAGCAGCGGCATGGCGACGTTCTCCAGCGCGGTGAACTCGGGCAGGAGATAGTGGAACTGCCAGACGTAGCCCACATCGCGGTTGCGGAACTCGGCGGATTGGCGCGGGTTGAGCTGGCTGAGATTGGTTTCACCGAGCCAGACCTCGCCTGCCGTGGGACGGTCGAGCGCGGCGAGGAGATGGAGGAGGGAACTCTTGCCGGTGCCGCTCTCGCCGACGATGGCGACCATTTCACCGGACGCGATGGAGAAGTCGAGGTTGCGAAAGAGAACGACCTCGCCGGAGGAGTTGACGTTCGGGCTGGCTGCGCGCGAATCCGCCGCGATTGCCGGATAGATTTTGGTCAGGCCGATTGCGCGCAGCATCACTTGTTCTCCCGCTCTGCATTGCATTTATTCAAAGGATCGTTGTTTACGGTCATCAACCGATAGGTGTAATCAGTTTCATTGGTGGCACGAAAACCATCGAACCAAATTCTTCCGATGTTTCCTCCGTACTCAATAGTGAATCCGTGACTATTGCCCCAAACGTCTTTCTCGGTTGATCCCAGAATTGCACATCGGATTCCGGTATCGAAGATTTCATCGAAATGACGTAGAAACTCCGATCGATTCCGAATATATGTTTTCTTCTCATGCAATCCCGTAAGCAATGGATATTCGACAATGTTTGACAGACCTGTACGATCATTTACCTTGAGTAACTGTTGCAGGTGATTGAAGAAGGCTTGAGCCTGAGGAGTGTCTGGTCGGTTCGAGTCAGTGTGCTGACCGAACAAAAGTTTTGGAAAGACGATACATCCGATTAGAACGAGAATTCGTAGTGATTTATTCATAGCGGAGGGCCTCGGCGGGGAGGACTTTGGCGGCGCTGCTGCTGGGGTAGAGGGTGGCGAGCAGGCTGACGCCGAGCGAGACGGCGGCGACGATGAGCGCGTCGATGAGGCGCGGAGCGAAGGGCAGGTAGTCGATGGAGTAGACCGACGCGTCGAGGTGGATGAAGCGGTAGTGGCCGCCCAGCCAACTGAGGCCGAAGCCGAGGACCAGGCCGAGCGCGGTTCCGATCAGCGAGATGAGAAGGCCTTGCAGGAGGAAGATGCGGCGGACCTGATCGACGCGGACGCCGAAGCTCATCAGCACGGCGATGTCGCGCGTCTTCTCCATCACCATCATGGTGAGGGCGATGAGGATGTTGAGCGCGGCGACACAGACGATGAGCGCGAGGATGATGAAGGTGACGATCTGCTCCAGGCGGAGGGCGCGGAAGAGTTCACGGTTCTGCTCCATCCAGTTGGTGGATTCGTAGCCGGGGCCAGCGGATTGCTCGATCTGGCGGCCGATGGAGTCGGCGCGGTACATGTCGTCGACCTTAAAGCTGATGGCGGAGATGAGGTCGGGTTCGGAGAAGAGACGCTGCGCGTCGGCGAGACGGATGAAGGCGTAGCTGGAATCGTACTGGTAGAAGCCGGAGTTGAAGACGCCGGCTACGGTATATCGCTGGTACTTGGGGACAAGGCCGAGCGGGGTGAGTTCGCCCTGCGGGCTGGTGACGAGGATGGTGTCGCCGACCTCCGCGCCGATGGTCTGGGCGAGGTCCTGGCCGATGACGATGGGAGGGACGGATTGCGCGGCCGCTGCGTCGCTGGTGGCGGGCTGCGGATTCAACGGCTCCGCGCTGCCTTGCTGGACGGATTGCAGGAGGTCGGAGACGGTGCGCTGGTCGGAGGGGACGATGCCGTCGATGAGGGCGCCGGCGCTCTTAGCGTTACGCGAGATGAGGACCTCTTCGTAGAGGCCGGGAGCGGCGGCAGTGACATGGGGGAGCGCGCGCAGGCGCGAGAGCAGAGGACGCCAGTCGCGGATTCCGTTCGCGGAGACGCGCATCAGCAGGACGTGCGCGGTGGAGCCGACGAGGCGATCCTGCAGGTCGCGGCGCATTCCGTTGGTGATGGCCAGCGCAATGATGAGCGAGGCCACGCCCGCAGCGACGCCGATGACGGAGATCGCGGTGATGACGCCGACGACGGCCTGTCGCCGTTTGGCCCGCAGGTACCGCGCCGCGATGAAGAGTTCAAATCGCATCCGTCTCCTAGCGTACTATCAAGCCGCGATGAGACGCATGAATGGTTGCAGCCGCTGTAGAGAGTCGCCGATGCAAAGAAAAGAGGCGGGGCCGAAGCCCCACCCCCTCACTCTGCAAGTTTCTAGAACCTTGAACAAATCCACATCGTTGTTCCAGCGTACGAAAACAGACAAAAGCAGATTCCTCCGCTTCGCTGCGGAATGACAAACAAAGGGGGCTGCGGAATGACAAACAATAAAACAAGCAAAAACGAAATGCGGGGATCCTTCGACTCCACCTCCCGCGATTAGACTGCGGGAGGTTTCGCTCAGAATGACAACAATTTCTGAGAGCAGCAAGCGGAAGCCGCTCTAGTTTGTCAGGACTGCGCGGTAGCGGACCTGGTTCTTCTTGACTCGGACCAGGGCCTCGTTGGCATTGGCCATGGGGAAGCGCTCGGTGATGGCCTTGACGCCGTGGCGGGCGGCGACGTCCAGCATCTGGTAGAGATCGCGCGGGCTGCCTGTTGGACTGCCTGCGATGGACTTCTGCCCGCCGATCAGCGGGAACGCATGGATGGAGATGGGCGAGGGGGGCACGCCCACGATGCAGAGCGTTCCCTTGGGGCGCAGGCCGTTGACGATGGACTGCCAGTCCTGGTCCGCGCCGACGGTGGAGAGCAGAAGGTCGAAGGAGCCGGCAAGTTTCTTCAGCGTACCGTTGTCGCGGGTGTTGACGAAGTGGTCCGCGCCCAGCCTGCGTGCCTCTTCTTCCTTGTCGGTGGAGGTGGAGAAGGCGGTGACCTCCGCGCCGAAGGCCCTGGCGAACTGGAGGCCCAAGTGGCCCAGTCCGCCGATGCCGATGATTCCCACGCGCGAGGAGGGGCGCACACCGAGGTTGTGCAGGGGCGAGTAGACGGTGATGCCGGCGCAGAGCAGAGGGGCGACGTTTTCGCTCTCCAGCGCGTCGGGCACGGGGATGGCAAAGTGCGCGTTGACGCGGATGGAGTCGGCATAGCCGCCATTCCGTCCCACGCAGGTGGGTTGCGCGCTGGCGCAGAGATGCTCGTCGCCCTGACGGCACCACTCGCAGATGCCGCAACTGTCGGCCTGCCAGCCGATGCCCACGCGCTGGCCGACGGTGAGGTCGCGCACCTGGGAGCCGACCGCCGAGACCGTTCCCACGATCTCGTGGCCGGGTATGAAGGGGTAATGGCTGATGCCCCAGTCGTTGTCGATCAGGTGGATGTCGGAGTGGCAGACCCCGCAGTGGGTGATCTTTACTTCAACTTCGTTTGTCTTCAGTTCGCCCGGCTCGTAGCGGTACGGCACCAACTGCGCTCCAGCGGCATGGACAGCCAATCCGTGAATCTCATTGGGGGTGATTGGAATCTTCGTCTCTTTGGTCATGATCGTCACTCGCGTTCCTGGGATATCTCTGAATGCTACATCACCGTGCAGGACTTTCCTGTGCAAGATACCACAGGCAGAGCTCCTTATCTGCCATTTTGGGAAGGTCTTAGCCAGTGCTCAACGTTCCCTGAGGGGTTAAAGCCCCATTGTATTTGCGGCACTTACGGCGGGACTTAAGACCCGAGCTTTCAAAGCAAGGCATATTCGGAGGCGCTTGATGGGACGCCGCATCAGGTCTTATGTTGGCGAAGTTCCCGTCACAAACAAGGCAGAGACGATCCGAATCCTGCTCGAAAGACACTGCCAGCCGCAGCATGCAGCCGGAACGGGGCGAAGTTCGTCTAAACCGGAGTAAAGTCTGAGATACAGATGACGACCATGACAGAGCCTTCCGCAGCCCGGTTTCTCCGCCTCCAGACGGTTCTGATTGGCGCGCTGGCGCTGGCTGTTGTTGTCACGATTACCGCGCCTGCGCAGGTCCCGGCTACGCCGCCTGCCGCGCAGCCTGCTACGCCGACGGTCGCGCAGCCTGCTACGCCGCCCGCCGCGCAGCCTGCTACGCCGACGGTTGCCCAGCCGGCTGACCAGAGCTCCGGCTCCGAGGCTGGCCCCAACAGCGACAACGGGACGATCGTGATTCCGAAGAAGAAGGAGCCGGAGGAGCCACCGCCTCCGCCCGCGCCGGCCGAGCCGAAGATCAAGAATCCGGGCGGGGAGACCTACTCGCTGCGGGTTGACGTTCCCATCGTCAACCTGGACGTGAGCGTGATTCTGGACAAGAACCACCAGTTCGTGCCCGGGCTGAAGGCGGCGAACTTTTTGGTTCTGGAAGATGGCGTGGAGCAGAAGGTGGACAGGGTGCGCATCGGGCAGACGCCGATCACGGCTGTGATGCTGCTGGAGTTCGCGGCCAACTCCTACTACTACATCAACGAGATGCGCACGGCGTCGGTGGGCTTCTTCCACTCGCTGCGCCCGGACGACTATGTGGCCGTGATGACGTACGACTTGCAGACCCACATCCTCAGCGACTTTACCAACAACAAGGACGTGATTGCCGAGAGCCTGAACTCGCTGACCATGCCGGGCTTCAGCGATACGGACATGTTCGACGCACTGTACGAGACGCTGGATCGCACCAGCCGGATCGAAGGCCGCAAGTACATTCTGCTGATCGGCACCGGGCGCGACACGTTCTCCAAGATCACGCTGGACAAGATACTGGCCAAGATCAAGGCGACGCCGAACGTGACGATTTTCACCATTGGCACCGGCGCGCTGGTCAATGAGATGAGAGCGGGCGGCGGGATGCGCGAGATGAACTACCTGCAGGCCCAGAACCAACTGAAGACCTTCGCCGAGATGACTGGCGGGCTGAGCTTCTCGCCGCTCTTCCAGGGCGAGCTGCCCGACGACTTCGCGCAGATCAACAACTCGATCCGCAACCAGTACCTGCTCAGCTATCGGCCGACCAACCCGGCCAACGACGGCAGCTACCGCAAGGTGAAGGTCATCCTGGTGGACAACGAAGGGCACCCGATGCAGATGCAGGACGAAAAGGGCAGGCCGCTGAAGTACTCCGTGATTGCGCGCGACGGGTATAAGGCACGGCTGCCGGTGGAGTAGGGCTGCTGAGCTAGAGATGCGCAGGAGGCAGCGGTTAGTGGGAGGAGTAGGTTTTGTCGGGGGCGGAGCAGAGGGGTTCGAGGGGGCAGTCGGCGCAGCGAGGCTTGCGGGCGATGCAGACCTGGCGGCCATGCGAGATGAGCTGGTGGGAGAGGTCGATCCATTTGGATTGCGGGATGATGCGCATGAGGTCGCGCTCGACTTTTTCGGGGGTGGTCTCTTTGGTGAGGGCGAGGCGGCGGGCGATGCGCAGGACGTGCGTGTCGACGACGATGCCGTCGGCGATCTTGAACCAGGTGCCGAGGACGACGTTGGCCGTCTTGCGGGCGACGCCGGGGATGCGGAGAAGTTCGGGCATGGTCTGCGGGACTTTGCCGTGGAACTCTTCGGTGATGATGCGGCCTGCACCTTGGATGGACTTCGCCTTGTTGCGGAAGAAGCCGGTGGTGCGAATGAGTTCTTCCAGCTCGGGGAGGGAGGCCGCGGACATTGCCTTGGGCGTGGGAAAGGTTTTGAAGAGCGCGGGAGTCACCAGGTTGACGCGGACGTCGGTACACTGCGCGGAGAGGATGGTGGCGACGGTGAGCTGCCACGCGCTCTTGTGGTGGAGGGCGCAGACGGCGTTGGGGTAGGTTTGTTGCAGGGTGTCGAGGATGGTGGCGACGCGCTGCGGATTTGTGGGGGAGATGTTCTTCGGCATGGCTGTTTCTCGCGAGCAAATTACAGAATTATTCGAGCCCGCCCTCGCACAGCATGTAAGTCATTCGTCTCCGATCTTGGTAACGATCAGGTGCGGGTTGGCGACGTTCAACGGCGTTCCATCCTTAGTGAACTTTACTTCCAGTACATACTTCTTTCCAGACAGCGCAGGGAACTTCCCGAGGAATTTGAAGATGTTGTCCTTTGTATATTTAGCATCGACCTCGGTTGTGCTCGATCCGCTCGATGCGATTTTCCCATCCTCCCAAACGGTCCAGTCTGCTCGAAGCAGCCGATCGCTGAGAGGACAGTCCTTCCAGGAGGCGGGCGAATCATCATCGACCGCCATCATGCATGCCAGTTGCTTGGTTGGAAGCGGCTTCTCCACCTGAACCAGGATCCAGTGCCAACTCGTCTTGCGAGGAGAGAACTCAGGCGTTCGGACGCTTCCCGCCGCAAGCGACACCGGAATATCCACGACGGAGTATCGATATGGATGATCTTTATCAGAATAACAATGCTTGATCGGCCTGATCTCCGTGGTCACTTTAAGATCATGGATTTTGTAAAAAGGCTCCTCAACGGAATAGCAACGCTTATTGCTGTTCTGACTGCGTGCCGGTGCACAAGGTACAAGGAACAGCACTCCCAGCGTTCCGGCGAGAACTCCAACCAGTTTGCTTCCTGAAATCCATTTCATGCACCACCTCGGCTTCGCTTGTCTTATGCACATCCCTGTTGGGTATGTGGCAACATCTTACACTTGCGAAAGAGATTATAGGTCGGGCCTTCAGCCCTCTGTGGATTGATTGGGCCGCGTACCTAGGGCTTCGCCCTAGGCTGGTATAGGACGCGCCTTTGGCGCTTTACCGGCAACTGCAACAGCAAAGGCAAATGCGGGGATTCTTCGCTTCGCTCAGAATGACAACTTTGGTGGTGGTGCGAGTGGGGGATGAGTCGCCGACTGCTTCAACCGAGGCGGTCGAGCATTTCGGCGGGGGTGAGGCGGACGCAGGTGAAGATGGGGGTGTCCTTGAGGGTGTAGAGGCTGATCTCGGTCTCGCGGAGCTGCTGGACGAGGTCGAGGAAGTCTTCGGGGAAGTTGGTCTCGAAGGCTACGACGAACTCCTGGTCGTCGAGGCCGAAGGAGTAGGTCGTGTTGAGTTTAACCCGTGGGAAAAGTAGCCCGATGCGGATGTGTTCGTCCATGAGGCGCTTGCGCTCGGACATGGAGAGCAGGTACCAGGGGCGCGTCTTCCAGAAGGGGTAGATGAAGATGTACTTCTGTCCGCCGGGACGGATGGCTCCGCGGCCCTCGCCCTCGCTCTCGTCGGGGCGGCCGATCTGGTACTGCGAGCGCTTGGTCATGGCGAGGAAGTTGTGCGGGGTGGTGAGGTAGCCGCCGAGCGGTGTGCGGAGGAGTTCGGCGCGCATCTGGTTCAGCTCGTCGACGGCGTAGCCGATGGACCAGACGCAGAAGTCGACGTCGCCGCGGGTGCCGATGGTGGAGTAGGTGAGGGAGAGGAACTCGCCGGGTTTGTTCCATTTGTCGAGGACGGCGATGAAGGCAGTCTTGTGGGCGGCGCGGTCGGCGACAGGAAAGCGGCGCCAGGCCGGATCGAGCTTGTAGAAGCTGAAGCAGACGATCTGGCGGCGGGTGGGCGCGGCGGCGGGGTTGTGCTGGGCGGGGGAGGAAGCCTGCGCGGAGGGAGGGAGGGGCGTCTCCTGCTTCGTGCTGAAGGGCTGGGGAACCTGATGCCGCGGTGCGATGAACTCTGCCATGGCTCGATTGTCTCTCGAACCCCGTCAACTGGCAAAGGCCGGGTGCGAAGGGTTGCGGGTGGCGGAGCAATGCGGAGGGTTTTCTGTTGAAGGCAATAGCTGTTGCGGTTCCTGGGAGCGGAATTGGCTGGGAAATTTTTATTTTTGGAGACAGTATTGTGGACTAATCTGGGAATTAGTGTTGCAGAACAGGAATTCGACCTGAAGTATTTTGCTGGGGCTGCCGATAAGCCTGAGAGATATGGGGAAGTGGAGGTGCTCCGGTGAGTGATGCGAGCCGAGTTGGGATGAGTTCCGATGTGATGCTGCCGATGCCGGTTGCAGCAGCCGATGGTCTGCCCCCGTCTGCCAGATCCGGGCTGACTGAGGCGGGCACGCGCGCTTCCAAGCCAAAGCCGCTGAGCAGCGGTGTAGAGGAGATTGCGGACGATTCGGAACAGGTGAGCGTGGCTGGGATGCTGATCTCGCAGGCGAGCGGGGGAAGCGATGTTCGCTTCGAGAAGGTGGCAGCGCTGCGGCGCAGGATTGAGGCGGGAACGTACAATGTGGCCGCCAAAGACGTTGCAGAGAAGCTGATGGGCAAGATGCGGAAGAAGTAGAGGCGCGCCGGGTGGGTGCGGAAGTGGGTTGTGAGTGGTGTTCTGTTGCGGCGGCGAAGGCGAGATACGGAGATTCTGACCTTCGACTTCGCCCAGACCAGATTGGCGAACAAGAACAAGCAAAAGTTGACGAACAAGAACAAGCAAAAGTGAAATGCGGGGGTCCCTCCACTGCGCAACGGACGATGAGACCGTCCGTTGCTCCGGTCGGGATGACGGATGTCGAGGCTCGGGTGAGTGCGCGTGCGCGTTGCAGGAAGCGCGGAGGTTGACGGAGGGAATAAACTGTGGATGAGGGAGTGCGCGATGGCGGAGGGAGAGCGGATTACGGCGCGGCAACGGGCGATCCTGACGGCCATCGTGGAGAGCTACATCGAGACCGGCGAGCCGGTGGGGTCGGGCACGATTGCGGGGACAATTGCGCGGGTGCGGGCGGGCGGAGGACATGCGGCGGGACTGAGTTCGGCGACGGTGCGCAATGAGATGGCGGAGCTGGCCAACGATGGACTGCTGGAACAGCCGCACACTTCGGCGGGGAGGGTGCCGACGGCGCGGGCGTTTCGCATGTATGTGGAGCGGTTGAGCGGTGCCCGGTTGCCGAGTGATCCGCAGAGGACGAATGTGGAGTCGCGGCGGCTGCACCTGGAGTCGCAGATCGATACGAGCTTTGCGGGAGTGACGGGGACGCAGGCGATGCTGGAACGGACCAGCCATGTGCTGGCGACCGTATCGAGCGGCGTGGGCGTGGCCGTGGCCATGGTGGCAAGCGGCGATATGTTGGAGCATGTGCATTTTTCGCGGCTGGGGAAGGGGAGCGTGCTGGCGGTGGTGGTGACCCGCTCGGGGCTGGTACGGGACCGGATGCTGACGGTCGAGGCGGACGTTACGGCGCACGAGCTGGAGGCGGCGGCGAACTTCCTGAACGAGCACTTTCGCGGATGGAGCATCGAGCGGGTGCGGGCGGAGATCGGCCGGCTGGTGGAGCGGGAGCAGAGCGAGGTGCAGCGGCTGCTGAGTTCGGTGGAGCAGCTTTGGGCGGGCGCGGTGCCGGAGGGCGTGGCGGGCGTGCAGACGGTGGTTGTGGAGGGGGTGGCGAACCTGCTGGGCGCGCGCGGCGTGGGCAGCGCGGAGGAGATAGCGCGGCTGCGCGAGGTGCTGTCGGCGCTGGAGGCGAAGCAGCGGCTGGTGGAGCTGCTGGACGCGTATATCGACGCGAAACAGGAGTCGGTGCGGGTGATCTTCGACCTGGAGGAACATGCGCCGGAGATGGCTGGGCTGGTGCTGATCGCCGCGCCGGCGCGGATGGCGGGCGATGGGCACGGAACGGTGGGCGTGATCGGACCGAAACGCATTCATTACGAGAACACGATGAACGCGGTGAGCTATATCGCGCAGGTGTTCGAGCGGATGCTGCATCCTCCGGCGTGAGAGAAGCTGGCCTCTGCCAAGGGCGAGAGCTCTTAGGCTGGTTCCCTGCTTTCGCTTTTTATTCGTCATACGATACCCCCCCCCCTCCCCCCCCTGGGCGGTATTTGGGAGTAAGTCGATTGGTTTGTTTGGCTTGCGCGCATATACCGGCTGTAAATATTCCATTCCATTGAAGTTACGGCTAAATATTACATTCCGATGGAGTTGATTGAGCATTCGGGACCTCTATGGGACAGCAGTTCTCCTCGAGAAACCGTGCGAGGAGAGATTTTGGACGCTCGGATTGCGATGGAACTCCGTTGTTATCGCCCGGGGCGGCGATGATCTGGCCGTGCCGGTTGCGGACGATGCGGCGGACTACGGTGGAGCAATCCTCGTCCGCGGTGGAGGCGGCAGAGGTGGAGCGGACGTTGAAGCTGGCAATCTGCAGGGTGTAGAGGAGAGTGCGCGCGCGGTTGGGCTCGATCTGTCCGGCGAGGAGGGCGGAGAAGAGCAGCGAGATGGCGAGCTGAACCGCGTCGGCGTCCTCCAGCGGGGGGAAGTTGAGGGCCGGAGGTGGACCGTATTGCGGCAGAGGCTGGCCGTTTTGCAGCAGATACTGCATGGTTTCAGGACGCAAGGGAGCGGCCTTGACCGCCGAAGCTGCCCGGTGGCCCCGGTGAAGCGTTCGATGGAAGTAACAGAAGGCGCTGGAGCCGATGGCAAATGCCTGACAGCGATGGCCGTTGGTCTTGATGTGTCGACAGATGAGAGCCTTGCCGGGTTGAGAGTCCATGGAGTTCCTTTTTTGTTGATTTAAATGACGAGGGCCGCAAGTTGCGTTCGCTGGTGGCGGACGGCTTGCGGCCCTTCTTATTTAATCTCTACTACTATTTTAGCGGATTGGGCATAACTACTATGCCAACTATTTTGACTTTATTTTGGAGTGGAAGTGGTTTGGTTTGTTTGAGTTGATGTTTTTGGTGCGTTTCGAGACCCTTGACAAGGTTTTGGGGGCGGGAGCGGTTCGGACCCCACCCATGCGCAAAAAACGCGCATGAATGGTCACCCAAAATGATTTGTGGGTGGGCCACCCACCGTTTCAAAGGACTAATCCTAAATTCATCGTTGGAACACAAAACAGATTAGTATTTGTGTTATGGATGAAAGCGGAGTACCCAAATATGAAGAGCACTTCACTGCATACATTGATCTGCTCGGATTTAGTGAGTTCAGTACTGGAGCTGATGACATCACGAGGCTCAATGTTTTGGCGTTCTTGGTATCAGTCGTGGGACTCCGCGGTGAATTTAACGTTCAATCGACGCCTGAACAAACCGGTACTATAACGTACATAAAACCTGCTGTCAGCACTTTCTCCGATCACATCGTGATCAGCTATCCACTTGAGCAAATCTCCGCAAGTACTGGGTTTGATGAACAGCGGACAGCTCTTTCGGTTCTTCATAACTTCAATCGGTTGCTCACGAGAATAGCAAGCGCAGCCCTCGGGATTGGATTCCTGATCCGAGGTGGTGCAACAATCGGAAAACTATATCACTCAGGCGGCGTAATTTTCGGCGAAGCTTTGGTGGAAGCCTATCAGATCGAATCTCGGACATCGGTTTATCCAAGAGTGGTCTTATCGTCAAAGGTTTACAGTCGCGAAAACTGGATGAAATCCAGTATGCTCGCACTTCGCAAGAGCACAGACGGACTTTATTACTTTGACTATTTTTCAATGCTTGTGCTTTCTTCTGTTCCACCCGGAGCGGACTGGAACAAGAACATGAAGGCGTGGTTCGAACATGTAATTGGACTGACTGCACATAATCTTAAAAACTTGGAAGCGACCGGAAAACTGACTGAACTTTCAAAATGGGCATGGTTCGCGCACGAGTTTCGGAGTGCGCTGGAACGACTACCCGCCGAAGCGCTGAAGGCTTTTGGATTGTCATTGAATGCAATCCCATGGACAAATTGAGCCAGGATTCTCTCGTGAAGTAACGCCATTTTTCATTGAGCGTGCTGGGTGCCGCATTCATCGCGGCGTTATCGCGATGGGTGGGTTGAGGCATATATGGCTACGCCGGGCGAAATGCGGGGATTCTTCCACTGCGCTACGCTTCGGTCGGGATGACGGCTTTTATTTGTGGGTATACCTGCTCAAATACTGAGATTCTGGCTGCGCCAGAATGACGGCAAGAACAAATAAAGGCAAAAGCAGATTCCTCCGCTGCGCTGCGGAATGACAAACAATGGGTGCTGCGGAATGACGAACAAAGGGTGCTGCGGAATGACAAACAATGGGTGCTGCGGAATGACAAACAAAGGGTGCTGCGGAAGGGCTAACAAAGGGTTAACAACAAAGACGGCGGGCCAGGCGGGTATACTGCATCTGCATGAGTGAGAAGATTATTGGGTTGATGGTTTGGCTGATTGGGAGCGGGGCGCGCGGGTACGCGAGCGTCGTGGCGCTGATGGCGGTGCAGTCGGCGTGCATCCCGATCCCGAGCGAAGTGATCATGCCGCTGGCGGGCGTGGCGCTGGTGCATACGCTGGGGATGACGTCGATGCAGGTGCAGATGCAGTTGGTGCTGCTGGCGACGGTGGCATCGCTGGCGTCGAACCTGGGGTCGATCCCGGCGTACTGGGTGGGGGCGCGCGGCGGGCGGCCGATGGTGGAACGCTATGGGAGCTGGCTGCTGCTGGGCCGGCGCGACCTGGACCGCGTGGACCATTTTTTTGCGAAGTATGGGTCGATCACCGTGCTGGTGGGGCGGATGCTGCCGATTGTGCGGACGTTTATCGCGTTTCCGGCGGGCGTGGCGAAGATGAACCAGGCGCGGTTCC
>Ga0224555_1000170_pt1 | contig 94575 bp, 76 predicted proteins | sample 714S23034metaG_FD_180687 | JGI IMG/M metagenome (GOLD analysis project Ga0224555, IMG submission 180687) | Peat soil microbial communities from Stordalen Mire, Sweden - 717 S2 30-34 | ecosystem: Environmental > Terrestrial > Soil > Wetlands > Peat | place: Sweden: Norrbotten County, Stordalen... | reverse complement strand
AAGATCCATGGAACAAGATCTGCTCACACGACTCCTCCGCGCAGGCCTCGCCACATCCACCATCACCTATAAACAGCTCACCGCTATGCCTGAGCTAACTTGATAATCATCTACGGAGATTCTGACCCTTCGGCTGGGCTCAGGGTCAGAATGACGAACAAAGAAGAAGCAGATTCCCTGCGGGAATGACACAAGAGGAATTTTGGGAGGGCGTCGTGAGTTTAGGGTTTGAGATTCCGAAGAAGAAGTCGCTCGATCTGCTGTCGCTGGGTGCGCTGGTACACCGGTTGGATCCGGGCATCATTCCGTTCCGCAAGGCGACGAATTTTGCGGTGCATGTGAGCGGCGGCGAGTTCAATGTTGCGGCAAACCTGTCGGACTGCTTTGGGCTGAGCACGGGCATTGCAAGCGCGATGGTGGAGTATCCGATCGGGGACCTGATCCACGAGCGTGTACGCGCGATGGGCGTGAAGCCGTACTACAAGAAGTTCAAGCACGACGGCGTGCAGGGGCCGAATATGGCGACCGTGTACAGCGACCAGGGGTTTGGCATCCGTGCGCCCATCGTGTTTTACAACCGGTGCAACGAGGCGGCGGCGCAGTTGAAGCCGGGCGATTTTGACTGGAAGACGATCTTTGAGAGCGGTGTGCGCTGGTTCCACTCGGGCGGGATCTTCTCGTCGCTGTCGGAGACGACTTCGGCGCTGGTGATTGAGGCGATGAAGGCGGCGCGGGCTGCGGGGGTGGTGACGTCGCTGGACCTGAACTACCGCGAGAAGCTGTGGAAGCCGCAGGGCGGCATGAAGCGCGCGCACGAGGTGCTGGGACAGATCGTCGAGAACGTGGACGTGCTGATCGGCAACGAGGAAGATTTGCAGAAGGGGCTTGGGTTCCACGGGCCGGAGGTTGCGGCGAGCGCGCCGGCGGCGAGTTCGAAGCTGGACACCAGCGTGTTCCTGGGCATGATGGAGCAGGTGGTCGAGCGCTTCCCGAAGACGAAGGTGGTGGCGACTACGCTGCGCGAGGTCCACAACACGAACCACCACACCTGGAGTGCGGTGGCGTGGGTGAATGGAACTCCGGTGAATGCGCCGACGGCTGAGCTGAGAGTGCTGGACCGCGTAGGCGGCGGCGACGGCTTTGCCGCCGGGTTCATCTATGGGCTGCTGAGCGGCAAGACGCCGGACGAGTCGGTACGGCTGGGATGGGCGCATGGCGCGCTGATGACGACTTTCCCGGGCGATACGACGATGGCCACGCTGGACCAGGTGGTTGCGTTTGCCAGCGGCGGCTCGGCGAGGATTCAGCGGTAGAGGTTTCAAGTGAAGCAGACGCGGGGCTAGAGAGGAAGATTCGAGATGGGGCATTCGCTGTTTGATTTGACCGGGAAGACGGCTGTAGTGGTGGGCGGAACGTCGGGGATTGGCCTGGCGATGGCCGTCGGACTGGCGGAGGCGGGCGCGGACGTGGTGGCGAGTTCGCGGCGGCAAGAGCAGGTGGACGAGGCGGCGGCGCTGATTGAGAGCCGTGGACGCAAGGCGCTGCGGCTGACTTCGGATGTGGGCGATCGCGCGACTTTGCAGCGTCTGCTGGACGAGGCCGTGAAGGCGTGGGGCAAGGTGGATATCCTGATCAACTCGGCGGGCAAGATCAAGCGGGCGCCGACGGTCGATTTTCCGGAAGACGTGTGGGACGACATCATGGACACCAATGTGAAAGGGACGCTGCGCGCGTGCCAGGTGTTCGGGAAACATATGCTGGCGAATGGATATGGACGGATTATCAACATCGCGTCGTTGAACACGTTTGTGAGCCTGAAGGAAGTGACGGCATACGCGTGCAGCAAGGCGGCGGTGGGAGCGCTGACCAAGTCGCTGGCCGTGGAGTGGAGTTCGCAGGGTGTTACCGTGAATGCGATTGCGCCGGGAGTTTTCCGCACGGCTCTGAACGCGGAACTCTTGGACAAGAGCGAGCGCGGCAAGGAACTGCGGATGCGTACGCCGATGGGAAGGTTTGGCAAGACGGAGGAGTTGGTCGGGTCGGCTGTTTTCCTGGCGAGCGATGCTTCGGCGTTTGTGACCGGCGAGATACTGGTGGTGGACGGCGGGTTTTTGGCTAGTGGGGTAAATCAGTAGAGATCCAGCGAGTCAGCAAGTCAGCAAGTCAGCAAGTCAGCGAGTGTCGGGCAAGTCAGCGGACGGCTGATCCCGGCACAGCGCTGGCGCTTGCAGCGTATACTTTCGAATAACGGTACGGGGCAAAGCGACATCCAAAGAGCTACGGCCAATCAATAAACAGAGGTTTCTGCATGAGTGAGAATGGGAATGGCCATCGCGCCAACGGCAATGGGCACGCTGCGCAGGGCAGTGCGCTGGGGAACGACTACAAGGTGCCGGCACCGCGGGAGAAGTGGATTGCGGAGCGCCGCGAAGAGGCTGCGCGCGGCGGCGACACGAACATGAGCCAGATGTACTTTGCACGCAAGGGGATGATTACCGAAGAGATGGCGTATGTGGCGCAGGTGGAGAAGCTGGCTCCCGCGTTTATCCGCGACGAGGTTGGGGCGGGGCGGATGATTATCCCGGCCAATATCAATCATCCGGAGCTGGAGCCGATGGCGATCGGGGTGGGGTCGCTGTGCAAGATCAATGCGAACATCGGGAATTCGGCGATGGTATCGAATGTGGATGAGGAGCTGCGGAAGCTGCACACGGCGGTGCACTACGGCGCCGATACCGTGATGGACCTGTCGACGGGCGGCGATATTCCGATGATTCGCGAGCAGATTCTGCGGCACTCGCCGGTGCCGATCGGGACGGTGCCGATTTATGAGGCGCTGGCGCGGGTGAAGAGGCTCGAGGACCTGAACATTGATTTGTATCTCGAGGTGATCGAGGAGCAGGCGCAGCAGGGCGTGGACTACTTCACGATTCACGCGGGCGTGCTGATCCAGTACATTCCGATGGTGGCGAAGCGGATTACGGGAATTGTGAGCCGGGGCGGGGCGATCCTGGCGCAGTGGATGACGAGCCACCACCAGCAGAACTTTCTGTACGAAAACTTCGACCGCATCACCAAGATCATGGCGAAGTACGACGTGAGCTACTCGCTGGGCGATGGGCTGCGGCCGGGATGCCTGGCGGATGCGAGCGACGAGGCCCAGTTTGCGGAGTTGAAGACGCTGGGCGAGCTGACGCGGCAGGCGTGGAAGAGCGATGTGCAGGTGATGATCGAAGGGCCGGGGCACATTCCGATGGACCAGATCAAGCTGCAGGTGGACAAGGAAGTGGAGCTGTGCGACGGCGCGCCGTTCTACGTGCTGGGGCCGCTGGTGACGGACATCGCTCCGGGTTACGACCACATCACGTCCGCGATTGGGGCGGCGATGATTGGCTGGCACGGCGCGGCGATGCTTTGCTACGTGACGCCGAAGGAGCACCTGGGGCTGCCGAACGAGAAGGATGTGAAGGACGGCATCATCGCGTACAAGATTGCGGCGCATGCGGCGGACGTGGCGCGGAAGCGGCCGGGCGCGCGCGACCGGGACGACGCGATCTCGCACGCGCGGTATACGTTCGACTGGGACAAGCAATTTGCGCTGTCGCTGGACCCGGAGACGGCGCGGGCGATGCACGACGAGACGCTGCCGGACGATTACTACAAGGAAGCGGCGTTCTGCAGTATGTGCGGGCCGAAGTTCTGCAGCATGAACTGGTCGAGCAAGGTGGACAAGTTCAATGAGCAGGAGCATGGGCTGAAGAAGCCGGACCTGACCCAGATTATGACGGACCAGATGGCGCTGCGCGGATAAGCAAGGCGCACGCAAAACTAGGGCCGCATCCCATTGTGGATGCGGCCTTTCGTTTTTTGTTGCCGCCGCGTTTGTTGCCGGCGAAACCTTGGGGAATGCTCGAGTCTAGGCGCGGGCGGCGGAGGATGAAACGCGGCTGACCTTCGCCTGCAAAGGCGCTTTGCGCAGGGCAGGATGATGCGATAGCTCGATTTTGCTGAAGTTGAAGGCCATGCCGGCCACGCCCTGGGGAATGCGGTAGGGCGATGGTAGGCAGCACAAATCCGGTGTGGGCTCCAAGGCACGCGCCTGGATCATAGAGAATCCTTTTCGTCCCGGTCGGGAGGGATGCTGACGATGGCGGGAGCGACGATCATGGCGAGAAATGCAAGCGCGAGGATGAGATCGTGAACCATTGCACAGGGCTCCTGAGCGGGCAGAGTCGCTTCCAAGTGTCATCATCGGCCGCATCCGGAGCGGAGAAAATAACACGTGCGGGCAATGGCATACAGCGCAAGTTGTAGGGGGATGGGTGAGCTGCGGGAGAACGTCCGGAGGCAGGGGCAAAAGCAGATTCCCTGCGGGAATGACAAACAAAAATGTCAGTGGGCTATTGGGTGGCTAGGTTGAGAGCGGCGGTGGCGCGGGAAAGGGCTTGCGCCAGCGCGTCGAGTTGGGCCTGCGCGCCGGGGGCGTCGAAGGCGTCGATGGCTTCGTTGACGCCGGGAAGGACTACGGCTTCGTATCCGGTGAACTCGCCGGGCGCGTAGATGCTGTGCCGGTACCAGGGACGGCGCGGCAGGCCTGCGGGGATAAGCAGAGCAGGTTCGACCGAGGAGAGCGCACGATCCAGACCGGTGACGTTGGCGGGAGGCGCAAGCTGACGCTGGTAGATGACGCGCGCGGCGGTCTCGAAGCTGTCCGCTGCAGCCAGGGCGGCGGTGAAGTCGAGGTTCATCCCATGGGCGACGGCGCGGCTGCGGGCCTGGTTCAGATAAACGCGAATCTCCTCGGCGTATGCCTGGTAGTCGAACGGGAGCACGTCCGCGTCGGCCATGTGAAGTATTTCCAGGCCGAAGAAGCGCGCCTGCTGCTGGGTGTACGCGAAGGCGGGGTCGGCGAAGCGAACGAACCAGTCGTAGTTGTCGTAAACGGTGTGATAGACGCCGAATGGTCCATAGGAGCCGATATCGGTGGCGGGCACGCCTGCATGCTGGAGGAATGGGGTGTAGTCCGATCCGGAGCCCAGCTCGCCGACATGGGGGGCACGGGAGTTTGCGGTTGAGACGGTGGAGGCCGACGGTCTGCGCCGGTACTGATCCTCACCCTTCCGCCACTGCTGGAAGACAGTTCCGCCGGCGGGTGACGGCACCTCTTCGGCGATCTCCTGGAGGAACTCACGCAACGACGGCACGGCAGAGGCGGTGAATACGGGGCCGGAGACGGCGACATCCATGTTGAAGTAAGCGACGGCGTGAGCGAGTTCAGCGGGGGGTTGGGCGGTTTCATTTTGTTCCACCCATTCGGTCGAACCGATCAGCCCTTCCTCTTCGGCGTCCCAGCTTGCGACGATGATGGTGCGGCGCGGTTTCCAGCCGTGCTCGAGCAGGACGCCGAGGCCGTGCACGGCTTCCAGCATGGCCGCGGTGCCGCTGCTGGGGTCGCCTGCGCCGTAGACCCAGGCGTCGCGATGGTTGCCGGCGATGACCCACTGGCCGGGATCCGCAGAGCCGGGGATTTCGCCGATGACATCCCAGATGGTGTGCAACTCGGTGTCTTCGGCTACACGCATATGGACGCTAACGGGCGCTGCGTCGTCGCCGCCGAGGTGATAGGGGAAGGGCAGGCCACCCTGCCAGTCGAGTGGCGTGGCTGGGCCACCGAGCGCACGCAGGATGGGGGCTGCGTCTGCCGCAGAGAGAGGATCGACCGGAATGCTGGGCAGGTCGTCCTGCAGCTTATCGATGGGGATGCGGTCAGCGGCGGGGAGCGAGGGCACGGACGCAATGCCGGGCGTAGTGGGATCGCCCGGGTAGATCGGCATGAACTGAACGGAGCCGCGCTGCACGGCGGAATCGGGCCGAAACCGGCCGTCTGGATAGGTATGTCCGCTGTGGGAGCCGTCGTCGGACGGGTCCGAGTAGATGAGCACGCCTTTGGCCCCACCCTGCTGAGCGATGTAGACCTTGACGCCGCGATAGTTGCCGCCGTTGCGGACCAGGACGATCCTGTCCTTGAGGCTGATGCCAAGGTCGGCGAGGTGCTGGAAGTCCGCGAGACGTCCGTAGTTGGCGTAAACCACCGGAGCGGTGACATCGCCTGACGCCGACCAGGCATTGAAAGGAGGAATGATGCGGGGATCGCTCTGCGAAGCGTCGATCGCACTGCCCGCGGTGGCGGCGACGCGCTCGGGAGTGGGGCCGGCGAGGATCTTGCGGCCAGCGGCATCGAAGGCTTCAACGAGGTTGGTGGCGGGCTTGGCAGTGAGCACGCTGTAAGGGACGATCTCGGTCTGGAGGCCGGCGGCCTTGAAGCGGGCGGCGACATAAAGCGCGGTGGCGTAGTCTTCGGGCGTGCCGGCCCAGTGGGGAGCGGCGGTGAGCGCCTTCAGGTGCTGCTGGGCGAGTTGGGGATCGGGAACGGCGAGGAACTGGGAATCCCACGCGGCCTGCTGGGTGAAGTCGCGGAAGCCGAAGACGCGGGCCGGCGCCGCGCCGATGCCGGCTTGCGTGGCGGAGGCAGAAGTCCCTTCCTGCGGCGATCCAGGAGGGGAGATGGGTTGCTGGGCGTACACGGCCAGCAGGACCAGCGGCAAAAGGGAAGCTAGGGGGCGTAAGCTGGGCAATTTTAGGGGCCCTTATGCGGTGAAGAGGCTGGGCATCAGGCGACGGGCTGGGCGCAGAACTTGCATCGCTTGGCGGCCAGTGGAATATCGGAGAGGCACTCGCCGCAGGTCTTGGTGGTTGGGGCTGCCTCGGGAGCGGGCTTATTCACTCTGGCGAGCAGGTAGCTGAGCGGCACGACGACGAAGAAGTAGACGACGGCGGCGACGATGAGGAAGTCGATGGTGGCGGTGAGGAATGTGCCGTAGTTGATGGGAGTGCCGTGCAGGTCGATGGCGAGTTTGTCGAAGTCGGGCGTCTTGACGATGGCCGCAACCAGTTGCATGACGATGCCCTTGGTCATTGCTGTAACGACTGCGCCGAAGGCAGTGCCGATGATGACGGCGACGGCCAGATCGACCACGTTGCCACGAAGAATGAATTCGCGAAATCCCTTAAGCATGGAAGGCTCCTTGACTGAAATCACAGGGGCTGAGTATATCGCATCGGGCAGTTGGATTGCAGCAACCGGAGCACCTAAGCAGCGTCGGCTAAAAGAGATAGGGGAAGAAGAGGAAGAACAGGATGAGGCAGATGGCCAGCATGTCCATGAGCAGCAGCAGTATGACGCCGCCATGGTAGAGATTCCGGCGGGGCGGCATGCAGCGGAGGGTATCGAACATGCCGAGCATCGCGAGTGCCGCAGGAACGATAAGCAGCAACGTGGCGCGGGTGTGGGGGAAATCCGAGAGACGGAACGAGGCGGCGAAGCTGAAGAGTACCAGCAGATTGCCGCGAAGCAGCGACCGGCGGCGCAGATTGAAGACGGCGAAGGATGAAAGAGGGCGGGTCATGCGAGATGTACCTGCATGAGATGTGCGCAGCGATATCGAGCGAAGGACAGCTTACCTGGGAGGCGCGGCGGGGGTCGCGGTCGCGGTAAGCGGTGGCAGTTTGGCAACCGCTGCGACCGGAACCTCGACCGATCCGTAGCGATCGGTAACCAGGTCGTGCAATGAGATGCGCAGATAGTAGTCGCCGTCGACCGGGACGCTGACCTCCTGGTGAAACGGCAAACCGGTGCGCGTCATGTTTGCATAGCTGGAGAGGGAGAGATTGCCCCGAGCCTTCTGGACCGCGGTGTCGATGAGAACGCCGTTGGCGTCATAGACGCAGGTGATGACCTCGGTGGAGAACTGGTAGTGGCCGTCGGGGGTTGGCGTGATTTTGATGTCTTTCGCGTCGGCGGCGATGTCGACCACGTAGCGGCGAAACGGCCCCTTGATTTTGACCTTGGGAAGCGCGTTGGCGTTGAAGATGTTGCCGGGGACGACCGCGTTTTCGGTGGCATTGCTGGCGGGCAGAACCTGGAGTTTGAGCATGATCTCGGTGGCGTTGGGTGCGCCGTGCATCATGGTCCGGGTCAGCGCGTTGGGCCCGGCAGCCATAGGGGCGGTTTGCTTTCCCTGACCAAACCCGACGCCCGGGAGATTAACTCCTATCACGCTGGGTTCGCGTTTACCTGGCGGCTCGTCGGCGAAGTAGCCGCTGCGATAGGCCAGAGTGATGCCCGGCTGGGCGAGCTTGACCTGGATTTTGCGGAACTTTCCGTCCGGCACGGAGTTGGTCGGGGTATAGGAGATGGTGTAGTAGTTGGAGCCGTTCTCGATTACCTTGGCTACCGCTTGGCTGAGACCATTGGTGTCGACGTAGGCTTGGCCTCCGGTGTCTGAGGCCATCTGGTACATGGTGGCGTGCTCGTTGGCGTTGTCCTGGAACAACTTGTTCTGGGCCATGGTGAGCCCCAGGCCCGAACTGGCGGGGCCGCTGTCCTGGGAGATGGCGGGGTTAAAGACTTTGAGGCCGCGTGCGTCGATGGGATAGACCGCAACCTGGCTGCGGGCGAGGCTGCTGGTAGTCTCGCGGAACTCGTCTTCCATGCCGGCGACTACGGCGAAGGGATGGGCGATCGAGGAGTCGGGAAAGATGGTGAGCGGAAAGGAGCCGGAGAACCAGATGAGGTTCTTGCGGCCGGGAATCCCGGCGAGGAAGTGCGCGAGCTGGTTCATCGCGCTGAGCGTTTGCAGGGCGCGATTCTGCGTGTCCGTAGCGGCCTGCATGGCTTCAGCCTGCTGGACGTTGGATGTCAATACCGCCATGTCAGGGCCGGAGATGCCGGCCATCACCTGGGATGCGGTCTTGGTGCCGCCATTGCCGACGTTGTCGTTGTTGCCGGTGCTGTCGCCGAGGATGATGGAGGAGCCGGGGACGGTTCGGTCTACCACCGACTTCAGCAGCGCGAGATCGGAGGTGAACCCCTGCAGCATGATGAGGCGATCATTGAGGACGAAGATAGCAATGCGGGTTCCGGCGGGCGTGTTCTTCAGGAACTCGCGAAGCTGTTCGCGGACGTAGGTCTGGTCCTTCATCTGGGTATTGAGGGCGTCGAGCAGCAGCACATTCACTGTACTGCCCTCGGGCATGGGCGTGAAGTTGGTAAAGATGCCGGGAGGGAGGGGGCGCATTGGCACGGCCTTGACGGCCTGGGGCGGCAGGGCAACATGCTCTTCGCAGCTCGCGATCTGTTGCGGCACGTTATTCTCGAGCACGGAGAAGTCAGACGCCTTGAGGTTGTGAATGGGCATCTGTTTGGAGTCGGTGACCACCACGTCGACGATGACCAGCTGGGCGGCGGCCTTGAGCGTCTGGACGGGCGCTTTCGAGTTCGTGGACGGCGCAGCTTGATCGGGGATGGAAGAGGTCGGCACCGATGAGGAAGGCGTGCGTTGGGATAAGCCAGAGACAGCGGTGGCGGCGATCAAGATCACCGAATGGAAGAAACGTGCGCTACGGGACATGAGGTCGTACCTCTTGGGGATTCAGTTTAGCCGAATACCGCCATAGGGCCGCAAGCAAGAAGAGAGGGAATGCCTACGGCCACGCGAGTGGGGCCGATTAATTGTCGGCGCGCTCGCGTTTGTAGGGGGTCTGCATACGGGCGCGGGCCTCGTTGATGGCGCCCTGGGTATTGTCGTTGGTCTGGACGGCGAGGCGGTACTCGTTGACGGCGCGGTCGCGCTGGCCGGTGACGTCGAAGATGTAGCCGAGATGGATGTGACTCCAGACCTCGGTCCAGCGCGGGTCGTCGTCGCCGCGCAGAGCGTCGCGGAAGCTGTTGGCGGCGGACTGGTAGTTGCGCTGCATGAAGAAGACCTCGCCGATGCGATAGGCGGCGAGCGAGCTGGACTTGTTGGCGTCGAGGGCCTTCTGGTATTCGCCGAGCGCGCCGGTGAGGTCACCCTGGGCGACGAGCTGCTGGCCGCGGAGGACGGCGACGCGTACGGCGAGGTCGGGCGTGCTCTTGAGGATCCAGTTCTGGGGGTCGATGGAGATGCGGCGCGGGCGGCCGAAGGTCTCGATGGTGTAAGGCGAATCAGTGCCGGCGACGTCGATGCGGCGGTCTTCGGTCTTGCCGTCGGTCTCGATGCGCAGCTCGACCGGCATGCGGAAGAGATCGAGGTCCTCGCTGATGGAGCCCTGGGTGCGGAAGCCCTTATTGTTGCCGAGGCGGAAGACGGAGTACTTGTCCACAAAGGCAGGCGCGCCGGTGCCGTCGATCCACTGGGAAAAGAAGGCGGTGAGTTCGAGGTGGCTTTGGGCCTCGGCGACTTTCTGCACGTCGTCGCTGCGGATGCCTTTGTCAGTGAACTGCGAGAGCATGCCGCGGAGGAACTTCTGGAAGGCGTCGTCGCCCATCTCCCAGCGGAGCATGTGGAAGACCATGGCGCCCTTCTCCAGGGTCATGTTCTGGAACTGCGGGGAGTAGAAGTCGACGCGGCCCAGCGTGGTGAGCGGCTCGGTGTCGTAGGCCAATGCGCCGGCAGAGACGTCACCGATGGCGGACTCGAAGGCGTTCTTGCCGGCGGAGTCTTCGAGGTACATCAGCTCGCCGTAGCGCGACATACCGTTGGTGATCCAGGCGTCGTCGAGGGTTGCGGGCGAGACCTCGGAGCCCCACCACTGGTGGGCGAGGGTGTTGGCGAGCAGGCGCTGGGGGTTGGTGGCCTTGTCGATGCGATTTCCCGCGATGCAGGCCATCTGAGGCGCCCAGGCAGCGAGGACGGAGTCTTCCGGCAGCTCGACGACGTTAATGCGTCCGGATTCGGGTTCTCCGAAGACGCTGGTCATGTACTCGAACTCGCGGCCGGCGAGGGCGGCGAAGTCGGCGGCGCCAGACTTGCGCTTGTCGGTGACGTAAACATGGATGTTGTTCAGACCACCGGTAATAGGAGGCAGGAACTTGCCGGCGACGATGGTGCCGGGGAAGCCGGGTTTGGTCCAGGAGAAGCCGAACTCGCTGCGGCCGTCGGGCAGGGTCTTCTTGGTGGGTGTGCCGCTGCCCACCGCGGTGTAGTCGGCGGGGACGCGGATGTGCATTTCGGCGGTGAAGCGGTCGGTGAAGAGGCCGGTCATGGGAAACCAGCGGCCAGGGTAGAGCAGGATGCTGATGGGGTCGGCGATGGCGGCGAGCTTGATACCTTCGACGGGGCTGGTATCGGCGCCGGTGAGCGTGCCGGAGTACTCGAAGTGGAAGGTGGTGGAGGTGCCTTTGGGGAGCGGGGTGGGCAGCGTTACGTGGACGGTGGAGTTGGTGGTGAGGCGCTCGGAGTTAAGTGCCGTGCCGGTGCCGTTGGTCAATTTGGCGATGCTGAGGCCGTTGTTGAGTTCGAAGGTGACGGAGGTGAGGTCGTCGATGGGCGTAAAGGTGACATCGGCGGTGGCGGTGAGCTTGCCGCTGGCGGGATCGAGGTCGGCGGTGATGACGTAGCCGGTGATGTTGAGCTGCGGGCGGACGGGCGCGGCCGAGGCGGAGGGGCAGAAAAGCGCCCAGACCGTGACGAACGCGGCGACGAGGGTGCCGGGGATGGTGCTGATTCTGCGGCGGGTTCGGGGTGCGGTCTGGGTGCTGGCAGACATGGGTGAGTGAATCCTCAGAGGTGGTTCAACCATAAATGCAATCGTAAAGCCATGCGAGCAGGTTTGGACGGCGGGCTTTGGAGATTTGACGCAGCAACCACGCAGCCGTCTGATTAAGACCCATGTAGTTAGACGTTTGCCACGGGGGTTCGGGGTACGCCGCTGGGGGCAGTCGAGCGCAGAAGAACTTCGGCGGCGTCGCAGACACGCTGGATGGGGTGGGAATCGGGGGTGGGCAGGAGACGAGTGCGGGCTTCGGCGAGGTCGGCGATCATCTGGGCGCGGGCGGGGGTGTCGTCGAGCAGGGGACGGAGGGCGGCGGCGAGGTTTTGGGCGGTAAAGCGCTGGTTGAGCAGCTCGGGGACGATGCGGCGGCCGGCGATGAGGTTGGGCATGGCAATCGGGAGATTGCCGTCGGCGTCGGGCTGGGCGGGGATCTCGGCGGGGTAGCGAACGAGGCGCTTGAGGATGGCGTAGGTGAGCGGCGAGACACGGTAGACGACGACGAAAGGGTTGCCGATGGTGAGCGCCTGGACGGTGGCGGTTCCGCTGGCGACGACTGAGGCGCGGGCGTGATGGAGGGCGGCGCGGGCGTCGGAGACGAGGTGGAGATGAAGACCGGGGATTGTTGATCTAGAGAATTTTGTCCAGCGTTCGCTAAGTCTCCTGACTTCGCTTTGGAGTTGGTCCATTGCGATTGTCGATGCGACAGGGAGAACAAATTCATATTTCCTGTAATCGAGGATAGAGTCGGATGGTCGCCCTGAAATCCCGAGCATATCCATGAAGTCGGCGTCGTCCGGTGTTGCCGCGGCTACTGCTAGCCCAATCATCGGCGATAGATTTGATTTGATTTCCTTCTGGCGGCTGCCAGGGAGAAGGGCGATCCATTGCTTGGTGGGGTCGAGGCCGTGCTCGGCGGCGTAGGCTTCGCGGGAGATGGTGGGGAGGGGCAGCGTCGCGAGAGGATGGCCGACGAACTCGGCGTCGACGTTGCGGGCGCGGTAGAACGGTGCTTCGAAGGGGAAGATGACGAGCATGCGGTCGACAAAGCGCTGCACCCAGCGCAGGCGGCGGCGCTTCCAGGCCCAGAGCTGCGGGCTGACGAACCAGAGGACGGGAACGCCGAGTCGCTTGCAGTGCATGGCGAGGCGGAAGTTGACGTCGGGAAAGTCGATGAAGATGGCGAGCGTGGGCGGGTTGCGCTTGAGGGCGCGGACGAGCGAGCGATATTGCGAGTGGATGTAGAACGCGTGGCGCAGGACTTCAGTGAGGCCCATGTGGGCGACATTCTCGGCGCGGACGATACGGTGCTGGCCGGCGGCTTCCATGGCGGCACCACCGAGGCCGGTGAAGGTGGCGTCGGGCAGGCGGGTGCGGAGTTCGGAGATGATCTCAGCGCCGTAGTGGTCGCCGGAGGCTTCGCCGGCGGAGAGGAAGATGCGCGGATTTGGGATGGTAGCGATGGAAGTAGTGTAGACGGCAGTCAAAGGCCGCGCAGGATGTCGTCGCGGGTGACATTCTTGTGCCGGGCGATAGCCTGCAAGATGGCGCTCAACGTGCCGACTCGGATTGGTTTGTATGCGGGAATCGGGATGCGATGGTGGCTCGGTGTTTCGCTATCCAGGATTATGTGGCTGCCCGTTTGGTGGGACTCACGATACTCCCACTGTTTACACAGATGATCCGCAAGGTCGCGGCCGTAGACATTGCGAGGAATTCTCACGCGACAGCGAGGACTTCATCTCTTCGCAAATGCAAGCGGACATGCGTCGGTTTTTCGCCGTCGAAATAGAAGGCCTTGACCACATCCTGAACGTTTGCTTTAAGCTCTTCCCAGGTATCGCCTTGAGTGAAAATGTCCTCGCCGAGGGCTTCGGCGACGAAGCCCCCGTCCGACTCTTGCGTAACTTCAAACACGAGTTCGCTCATAAGGACACTATACGATAGAGGCGTTCGGAGGTGGGTGTGGCGGCGAAGGCGAAGCGGTTCAAGGCGGTGCTGGAGAAGGGCAACCGGGCGCTGGGGTGGACCATCGCGCGGGTGCCGTTCGATCTGGCGAAGGAGTGGAAGCGGATGGTGCGGCTGCGGGTGCGGGGCGAGGTGAACGGGTATGCGTTTCGGACGTCGTTGTTCCCGGAGGAACGCGGCGGGTTCTATCTGCTGGTGAACCGGGCAATGCAGGCGGGCGCGAGGGTGAAGCTGGGCGATACGGCAGAGTTTCGATTGGAGCCGGACCTGGAGCCGCGCGAGGCGGAGTTGCCGGATGAGCTGGCGGTGCTGCTGGATGATATCTCAGAGACGGGCGAGCCGGGGTTGCGGGAGTGGTACGGCGGGCTGACCGAGTACATGCGGCGCGAGATCGGCAAATGGGTGATGGATGTGAAGACCGACGAGGCCCGAATGCGGCGGGCGGAGCAGATGGCGGAGCGGCTGCTGGCGACGATGGAGGGCGAACGCGAGCTTCCGCCGGTGATTGAGGCGGCTTTTCGAGTGCGGCCAAAGGCCCGCGCGGGATGGGCGAAGATGACCAAGGTGCAGCGGCGTGGGGAGATCATGGCGGTGTTCTACTACCGGACCGTGAAAGGCCGGCAGAAGCGAGTGGAGAAGCTGTGCGACGCGGCGGAGAAGCGCGCAGGTTAGCACTCATCCTGCAGCGGCGGCGGCGAGGGCCTGGGCAGCGGCCAGATTGATCGCCAGTTCTTCAGAGAAGTAATGGCGCTCCTGCAGCCAGGCGGGGTCGTTCCAGAAGAGAAGGGTTTTGCCGGTCTCGGTTTCCGCAACCAGGATCTTGAGCGGAAGGTCGAGCGCGGTGCTGGGCGCGGAGACCATGAGCGGCGTGCCGGCTTTCGGGTTGCCGAAGATGAGCAGCTTGGTTGGGTGCATGGTGAGGCCGGCGGCGGCAGCTTCGCCGGAGTGGTCGATGAGGCAGAAGAGTTTGATTCCCTTTTCCTGCAGCAGCGCCTGCAGCCGGGCGACGGTTTCGTCGACCGAGTAGTTGCTGACAACGGTGTCAATGCCTTCGTGCATGGCGGACCTCCTGGCAGATTGATTGGATGCGGGTGGTTTCATCCGTTTCGTCAAAGGTGCGCTATTGCGAAGCCATCCAGGCGAGGGTTTTGGCGGCGAGGCGGTCGTAGGCGGCGACGGCGAGGCGGAGATGGGCTTCGCTGGTGTCTTCGATCTTGTTGTGGCTGATGCCGCGCAGCGATTGGACGAACATCATTACCGTGGGGATGCCGGCGCGGGAGACTTCGGCGGCATCGTGGAGCGGGCCTGAGGGAAGGCTGGGGACTTCGGTTCCCGCGGGTACAGTTTCGGCGATGGCCTGTTGGCAGAGGGTGATGAGCGCGGGGTGGAAGGGAATGGGCTCGATCGACCAGATGCGGGACCACTCGACGGTGCAGCGTTCTTCAGAGGCGAAGCGGAGGCTGGCGTCCTGGGCCTCGCGGTACATGGTGGCGAGGATCTTTGGATCGAGGTCGCGCTGATCGAGGGTACACTCGCAGCGGCCGACGACGGCGGTGACGATGCCGGGAAAGGTCTTTACGCTGCCGATGGTGCAGACGGAGTCGGAGTGGCGGGTGGCGATGGTGCGGATTTCGAGAGCGAGGCGGGCGGCGGCGGCGAGGGCGTCGCGGCGGTCGGCCATGGGAGTTGAGCCGGAGTGAGCTTCCTGGCCGTGGAAGGTGATGGCGTGGCGTTCGACTCCCTTGGTGCCGAGGACGGCGGCGAGCGGGAGGCCGAGGCGCTCGAGGACGGGGCCCTGCTCGATGTGGAGTTCGAGGTATGCGGCGATGTTCTCGCGCTCGGCCGCGGCGTCGCCGATTTTGGCTATATCTATGTTGCAGGCGGCGAGGGCAGCTTCGAGGGTGACGCCGTCGCGATCGGTGCGGACACGGTCGGCGGCGATGGAGTGGGTGCCGGCGAAGGCGGAAGAGCCGAAGAGCGAGCGGCCGAAGCGCGCGCCTTCTTCGTCGGCCCAGTCGACCAGACGGACAGTGAAGGGCGGGCGGCCGTTGGTGTCGCGGGCGATGGCGGTGAGGACTTCGAGCGCGGTGACGACGCCGAGCGCGCCGTCCAGCCAGCCGCCGTTGGGGACGGAATCGAGATGGCTGCCGAGGACGAGCGCTTTGGGCGAGGCCCCGGGGAGAGTGACCCAGACGTTGCCGGCGGCGTCGAGGTGGCGGGTTATTCTGTCTCCGCCGGGAAGGCCGGTGAGCTTGGCGGCGAACCAGTCGCGGGCGCGCTGCCAGGTGGGGGTGAAGGCGATGCGCTGGGCGCCGGTGGCGTCGGAGGTGAGGGCGGCGAGTTCGCGGAGGTTGGCGATGACTTGATTGGGATCGGCGGACATGGTGCGCTCCTTGAGGGGATCAGCGTATCACCCTCGGAGTTTTGCCATGCCGGGAGAGTGCGCACCCCCCCTATATATACACACGATTTGATGATGCCAAACGACTTGCGGCCTCGTATGTCCTATGGAAGGACAAGCGAAGGGATTATTTCGTCTGGGCGGAGTCGAAGCCGCCGTGGTAGTTGTGCAGGAGGTTGTACTCGGGGGTTTCGAGGTGGAGGAAAGAGCCGTGACTGAGGCCGGCGGGGAAGGTGACCTTTGAGGTGGTGGTGTCGGGCCCGGGTTGCTTGTCGACGAAGGGGTGCGCGGGCTGGAACTTTTTGAAGTCGGCGGTGGTGGTGGCGTAGAGGTGGTTCTGGGTCGGACTGCCGGCTTCGGTTGCAGAGAAGAGGAGGAGCCAGTCCTTCTTTTCGGGATCGTAGTAGGTTGCGGGCGCGCTGACACTGGCGGCGCCGTTGAGGACCTGGGTTACCGGCAACTGAAGTTGCTTCGACCAATAGATCAGGTTGGTTGAGGTGGAGTAGCCGATGATGGCGGGGTCAGTGGACCAGGTCCAGACCAGGCGGAAGCTGCCGTCGGGGGCGCGCCGGATGAATGGATCGCGCATGAGTTCTCCGCGTTGCTCCTGCCAGAGGACGGGCCGGTCGAAGTTTACGGGTTGCCAGCGAGAGCCATCTTTGCTGACTGCGAAGTAGAGGCCGTCGTGGCTGTCATTTTTGAATCCGACGAAGAGCCAGCCGCCGCTGAGGTCGGGCTTGATGCCGAGGAAACGTTCGAGCCAGGTTCGCTTGGGAGGCTGCTGGTCCGTAGTTTGTGCGATGACGAACGTGGGCAGAAGGAGTGCGGCGGTTGCGACGAGAAGCAAGCGGCATGCACGGGAGCAAGGCATTAGAGATCCTCTGCCTTCACTATTCCATGATGTGCGTAAGGAATCTGTTAAGGGGTGCGGAGATTTGGCCGAGAGGCGCGGGCAAAGGCGAAATGCGGGGGTCTCTCCACTGCGCATCGCGGGGCGATGCTTCGGTCGAGATGACGGGGTTGGGGAGCACGCATCGGGGCGATGCTTCGGTCGAGATGACGGTTTGCGCTAGGCGGTCGAGGGGATTGCGTCGGGGACGGGAGCGGCGAGTTCCTGGTCGCGGTACTGGAGCCGGTAGAGCTTGTAGTAGAGGCCGTGCTGGGCGAGGAGTTGCTGATGGGTGCCACGCTCGCGGAGTTGGCCTTTGTGCATGACGAGAATAGTGTCGGCGGACTGGACCGTCGAGAGGCGGTGAGCGACGAGGACGGAGGTGCGGCCGGTGATCATGCGGGTGAGGGCGAGGCGGACGCGGTGCTCCGTATCGGTATCGACCGAGCTGGTGGCCTCGTCGAGGACCAGGATGGCGGGCGCGTGGGCGAGGGCGCGGGCGAAGCTGATGAGCTGCTTCTGGCCGGTGGAGAGGGTGGCGCCGCGCTCGCGGACGGGCTCTGAGAAGCCGGCGGGGAGAGTGCGGATGAAGTCGGCGATGTTGACCTCTTCGGCGGCGCGTTCGAGGGCCTGGTCGGTGATCCAGGAAGAGCCGAGGCGGATGTTCTCGGCGATGGTTCCGGTGAAGAGGAACGGGTCCTGAAGGACGACGCCAAAGCGGCGGCGGAGCGCGGTGAGGTCCTGGTCGCGGATGTCGACGCCGTCGACGAGGATCTGGCCGTGCTGGATGTCGTAGAAGCGCATCATTAGGGAGATGATGGTGGTCTTGCCGGCGCCGGTGTGGCCGACGATGGCGGCGGTTTCGCCGGGGGAGATGGTGAGGGAGACGCCGCGGAGGATCCATTCGATGTCGGCGAGTGGGCCTTCTGGCTTGATTGCCGCTTCGAAAGAAATGCGGGGGTCTCTCCGCTGCGCATCGCGCTGCGATGCTTCGGTCGAGATGACGGCATCTTTGGGCGAGTTGAGAGATCGTAAAAAGGCGAACTGGGCTTCGGTGAGGGGCTGGTAGGTGAACCAGACGTTGCGGAACTCGATGGAGCCGGAGTTGTTGCCGGGGATGGGGTGGGCGGGCGAGACGATGGTGGGCTCGGTGTCGATGAGCTTGAAGACGCGCTCGCTGGCGGCCATGGCGGCCTGGAGGATGTTGTATTTTTCGCTGAGGTCCTGAATGGGACGGAAGAAGCGCTGGGCGTACTGGATGAAACCGATGAGGACGCCGATGCTGACGACGTTGCCGAAGATGCTCCAGTGAGTGACGTCGCCGCTGGGTGGGATCAGATACCGGTGATGCGTGATCCAGGTGAATCGGACGGCGTTGAGGACGGCGATGCCGCCGCGCCAGAGGACGAAGGCGATGGCGGTGGAGGAGAGGAACTCGACGACCGGGTAGTACCAGGCGTAGGCGAAGATGGCGTCGGTCCAGGCGCGTTTGTTCTCGGCGTTGACGGCGGAGAAGGCGTTGAAGGCGCGCTGTTCGCGGTTGAAGAGCTGGACTACCGACATCCCAGAGACGTATTCCTGGGTAAAGGAGTTGATCCTGGCAGTGGCGGCGCGCTGGCGACGGTAGCTGTCGCGGACGCGGGCGCGGAAGATGCGAGTGACGAAGAGAATGGCGGGGATGACGGAGAGCGTAAGCAGGGCGAGCGGCCAGCTCTTCCAGATCATAATGGCGACGATGAAACAGAGGGTGAAGACGTCTTCGAAGATGGCGAGCACGCCGGAGGTGAACATCTCGTTGAGGGCGTCGACGTCGGAGGTGAGACGGGTGACGAGGCGGCCGACGGGGTTGCGGTCGTAGAAGGCGGGCGACATGCGCTGCAGGTGGCGGAAGATCTGCTTGCGCATGTCGAACATGACCTTCTGGCCGGTCCACTGCATGAGGTAGGTCTGGAGGAGTTCGAGCAGGAAGGTGAAGAGCAGCGCGCCAAGGTAGATGGCAGCGATGAGCGTGACGCCGCGCATGGGAGTGAGGGGATGGCGGCTGAGATGGCGGGCGAGCCAGGAGAGCTGCTCGGGCGGCGTGGCGGACATGTAAGTGTCGACGGCGACCATGACGAGCAGGGGGCCGACGCTGTCGGTCGCGGACTTGAGGAGGGTGGCGACGGCGGAGATGGCGACTTGCGGCTTGTAGGGGCGCAGGTAAGTGAGCAGGCGGCGCATGAGACGGCCGTCGTAGGCTTTGCCGGCGACGTCGTCGTCCTGCGCGCTGCGGGCGGCGGGTTTGGCGTCGGATTGGGGCTGCTTGGGTTTTTGGTCGTCGGCCATCCGAATGTCTTTATTTTAGATGGTTGTGGGGATGAGGGGATTCGGTTTGTGCGGCGCCTAGGCTGAAAAGCGAATCACAGAGATCACGGAGAAAGAGAGAGAACGCAGAGAGAGAGATTCAGACGCGTGAAACAATTACAGTGCAAGAAGCAGATCCCCTTCCCACCCCAGCGAGCAGAGCTCGCCGGGGACCCTGGCTTCGGGGATGACAAACAAGGAGACGGGTGACGGATTCGCTGGGCGTGTATATTTCGGTGCCGTTCTGCAAGGCGAAGTGCAGCTACTGCAACTTCGCCTCGGGGGTGTTTGGGGCGGGGTCATCCGGAGCTGCGCGGATGGAGGGGTATGTCGAGCGGGTGTGCGCGGAGATCGGCGGGTTGCGGGGTTTGTTTGCGGGGATGGGGGCGAAGCTGGCTGGGGTGGAACTGCCGGGGCGGGTGGATTCGGTTTATTTCGGTGGAGGGACGCCGAGCCTGTTGGGCGCGGAGCAGATGCGGCGGTTGTTTGCGGCGCTGCGGGAAGAGTTTGCGGTGACCGCGGATGCGGAGGTGACGCTGGAGTGCGCGCCGGGACAGTTGGGCGAAGAGACGCTGGACGAGATGCTGCGGCAAGGGATGAATCGGGTGAGCTTTGGAGTGCAGTCGTTTGTGGATGCGGAGGCGAAGGCGGTGGGGCGGCTGCACACGCGGGAGATGTGCCTCGGCGAGATTGAGCGGATGCGGGCGGCGGGCGTGGGGAATATCAATGTGGATTTGATTGCGGGGTTGCCGCGGCAGACGCCGGAGAGCTGGAAGGAGTCGGTGGAGGTGGCGCTCGAGAGCGGGGTTCCGCATGTGAGCGTGTACATGCTGGAGGTGGATGAGGACTCGCGGCTGGGGCGGGAGATGCTGGCTTCGGGCGCGAGGTACGGTGCGGGAGAGGTGGCTTCGGAGGATGAGATTGCGGAGTGGTATGGGGCGGGATGCGAGTGGCTGGAGGCGGGTGGGGTGAAGCAGTATGAGATATCGAATTTTGCGCGAGAGGGGCCGCGGAGCTTGAGTGGATGGTTGGGCAAAGACAACCACGGAGATTCTGACTCTTCGGGTCAGAATGACGCTCTAAAGGGCGTGAGTGACGAGCGGGAGTACCGATCGCGGCACAACATGAAGTATTGGCGGCGGGAGCCGTATGTGGGGTTTGGGCTGGACGCGCACTCGATGCTGCGGAGTGGGGCGGGCGGGGTGCGGTGGGCGAATGGGGATGATTTATCCAGGTACGAGGTTCAAGGTTCGAGGTTCGAGGGGAAGACGGCGTTAGTGCAGCTGCGTGATGAGCCGGAGGTGGAGTTGGTTGGTACGGAGAGGGCGTTTGAGGAGGCGATGTTTCTTGGTATGCGGATGAATGAGGGGGTGGAGTTGGAGGCGCTGCGGGCGGAATTTGGCGAGGAGTTGATGGGGGGGGCGGTCGAGGCGTTGGGGGATGTGGAGGAGGCTGGGCTGGTTATCGTTGAGGGCGGGAGAGTGAAGCTGACTGCGAGTGGGCGGATGGCTTCGAATGAGGTTTTCAGCAGGCTGTTGGTGGGGGCGGCGGTGTGAAGGGCAACAAATGCAAATGCAAATACGGAGATTCTGACGCTGCGCGTCAGAATGACGACTTGATTGGATGAAGACGACGACTTGATTGGATGAAGGAGCAGAACTTGATTGACTTGCGAAGTGACACGGTGACGCGGCCGACGGCGAAGATGCGGGCAGCGATGGCTGAGGCCGAGGTGGGCGACGATGTGTACGGCGAAGATCCGACGGTGAACCGGCTGGAGGCGCGGGCGGCGGAGGTGTTTGGGCGCGAGGCGGCGCTGTTTGTGCCGACCGGGACGATGGGCAATCAGGTCGCGATCCGGCTGCACACGCAGCCAGGGCAGGAGGTGGTGTGCGAAGCGCGGGCGCATGTGCTGGACTGGGAGATGGGGATGGCGGCAGTGTTCTCCGGCTGCACGCTGCGGACGGTGCTGGCGGAGCGGGGGACGCTGACGTGGGAGCAGGCGCGGGGGGCGATTTATCGCGATGTGAAGTTTCATGCCTCGACGGGGCTGATTTCGATCGAAAACACGCACATGGCGGCGGGCGGGACGGTGATGCCGGTGGCGACGGTGCGGGAGATCTGCGATGGGGCACATGCGATGGGGTTGCCAGTGCATCTGGACGGGGCGCGGGTGTTCAACGCGGCGGCGGCGCTGGGGGTGGGAGTGAAGGAGCTGACGGCGGGGTTCGATACGGTGATGTTCTGCCTGTCGAAGGGGTTGGGCGCGCCGGTAGGGTCGATGCTGGTGGGCAGTGCGAAGGCGATGGCGCGGGCGCGGCTGTATCGCAAGTCGCTGGGCGGGGGGATGCGGCAGGCGGGCGTGCTGGCGGCGGCGGGGTTGGTCGCATTGGAGGAGATGCCGGCGCGGCTGGGGGAAGACCATGCGAATGCGCGCTTGCTGGCGGAGGCGGTTGCAGCACATGACGTGGCCGATATCGATATAGCCACGGTCGAGACCAACATGGTGATCTTCAAGCTGCGGAGGGGCGGAGATGCGGCGGCCTTTTGCGCGGCATTGCAGGAGAAAGGTGTGCTGGCGGGTGGGTTGGGACCGCGCGTGGTGCGGTTTGTGACGCACTTCGATGTGAGCAGGGAGGGTTGCGAGCGGGCGGCGGAGGTGGTGGGGGAGGTGTTGAAGGGGTGGGGATGATAAGGCATACCCCAGGGGCTAAAGCCCCTATGCCTATTTGGGCGGAAGAGGGCCAAGGAGACCTGAGGCTGAAGCCTCAGGCTACCAGCCTTGGCTTACCTAGACTAGAAGAAGTATATCGCGATCGATGGCAGATGGCGATTCGTACCGGTCCTCAAGGTCAACGGTAAGCCCCGGCCGGAGGCCGCGTTGGGCTGCGCGCTGAGCGCCGGGGAAAAAGGTGGATTCGCCGTCGCCAGCCCATACAACGCGGTAATGTTAGCGGCCGGATTGTGCGCAATATCGATCGCCGCTGTCGCCGTGTCGGTGGGCTGCGTGCCCGTCGTCCCGCCCGGCAATGCATTGGTGAAGAGCGTAGAGCACGCCGACGTGGTACCGGGCGTGTTCACGCACGCAGCCAGAATATTTGCCAGCGTATTGCAGCGCAATCACACTCGGCAAACTGTAGCGCAGGGAAGTCCGATAGACTCCAAGAAGCTGGATACAAAGAAGGACAAGATCCAGTTCTAGCGGGACTTTGCCGCCGAATGTGGCGCAGAGATGGTCTCAGGGACAGACGTGGAATGTTGGCTGCAGATCCAGTACTCAACTTCCTGGCGGCTCCTGGCTGGGAGCCAACGGTAGGTTGGCACAGCGAAGAGGCGGCGACGGTCGACCATGTCGCGTCGCAATTCGGGAAACGGGGAGACGCCGAACTCCATTCCACGCGTAATGCAGCATCCATTCCAGGGTGCCTGCTGGCGGCTGCTGTTTTCCTCCCAGATTCCCATCCAGGGAAAGTCTTTGCGCTTCCATGTGTAGCTGAACGCCAATTGATACCGCGGCGAATAGGCGACGAAATAGGCATCCTCGCGCATCGGGTCGGCCAGATGCGCCGTATATCCGCTGGCCGGTGCGGCAGGTTGCATCTGGCAAAGGTCGGAGATGCCGCCATCTTTGCGAGGGGCATTGGGCCAATCAAACTCGGCGCCCGGTTTGAGGTAGGCATCGAAACCAGGGTCAAAGCTCGCGACGATGGATCGGGTCATCGAAGTGCGAAACGTACTTGTCGCAGGATCGAGGAACGGCGGGCTGAGCGTCACGTGCTGCGTCCAGGCGATGGGACGATCAAATGCGGCGAGACTTTCGACTGTTTCGCGAATGCGGACGAAGTTGCCATGCAACTGGAGCAGCCGGGAAAACGAGATTTGCGCCAACGGAAGCACCACCCGCATTTGTAAACCATCCGGTGACTCATCGATCTCGTAACCAGCGACCGAGCCTTCGCCATGGGCCGTATAGCCGATGGCAGCTTCTTCCGCCGAGGGGCTGCCGAAGAGATCAAGGCACAAATTGTGACCCATGATTCCAGCCAGCAGTTTCGCATCCGGTCCGGAACCGAATTGCGGATGCAGTTCCGGGGCGTACAGCGATGGCTCGATCGAGGACCAGTGAGGCACCCAGAGCGGGCTTATTCCACTGCTCTTGTCAAGGACCTCGGCGATATGTCCGCCTTCAACAAGCACGGTCACACGCAGATTCTCATTCTCAATAGTCACCGCTTCCCGGCCCTTGAAGATTGTCTTTGGCATTCGCAGCTCTCATGCCAATTGATTTGGCAGTGTTACGGAACCCTCAGCGGTGATTGAGATCAGCCGCGTGTCATGGAAGTGGCTTCAACCAGATATTGCGATTGCGCTAGCTTGCAGCGACTGCTTCCCACTGTCTTGTCTTTGCAGACCTCAGGACTGCATCGGTTACATACTCTGTGGCGAGCCCGTCGCGGAAGGTTGGCGCTGCAGGCTTATTCGCGCCAACGCCGACGAGAAAGTCGGCGAACTGGTGGATGAAGGTGTGCTCGTAGCCAATCTGCAGTCCAGGGACCCACCAATTCTTCATGTACGGATGGTCGCCATCGGTGACGTGAATGCTCTTCCAGCCGCGCAGTTGTCCCTCATCGCGATGATCGAAGTACTCCAGCCGATGGAGGTCGTGTAAGTTCCATGCTGCCGATGCGCGCTCGCCATTGATCTCGAGGGTGAAGAGCGCCTTGTGACCGCGCGCATAGCGCGTTGCCTCAAAGAGCGCCATCGAGCCGTTCGCGAAACGGCATAGGAATGCGCTGGCATCATCAATCCTCACCGGCGTAACTTCCCCGGTAAGGGTGTGCTTGCGTTCTTTGATGAACGTCTCGGTCATTGCGGAGACCTCAAGAATTGGCCCATTCAGCCAAAGCGCCATATCGATATTGTGCGCGAGCAAGTCGCCGGTGACCCCACTGCCGGCCACCGATGCATCCAGCCGCCACAGCCCTTCCCCACCCTGCGGCAGGTCACGCGAAATCGTCCAATCCTGCAGGAACTGGGAGCGATAGTGGAAGATCCTGCCGAAGCGATCCTCCTGCAGCAGATTCTTCAGCATCGTCACCGCAGGGACTCGGCGATAGTTGTACCAGACCATGTTGGCAACGCCCGCGGCTTCGACCGCATCGACCATCGACCTGGCCTCGTCCGCGGTTCGGCCCAGCGGTTTTTCGCAAAGCACCATCTTGCCGGCCTTGGCCGCGGCGATGGCGATCTCTGCGTGGGTGTCATTGGGGCTGGCGATGTCGATGAGGTCGATGTCCTTGCGGTCGACCAAAGCCCGCCAGTCCGACTCGATTGATCGATAGCCCCAGTTCTCCGCGAAACCTTTCACCCGATCGATATTCCGCGCGCACACAGCCGTGAGCGCCGGCCGAAAGGGGAGGTCGAAGAAGCGCGGGGCTTGCAGAAACGCATTCGAATGGGTACGGCCCATGAATCCATAGCCGACCAGTCCGATATTGAGTGTTTTCTTTGTGGCCACGATGTCCGTCCCCCTGTTCAATCCCAGCCGTGAGCATCACGCACGTCGATCATCGCAGTCAGGACGCTCTGCCATGTTTCTGGCGCCAGCATCATTGAGTTCGGGAACATGCAGCCATCCCAGCAGATATGCTCAAAGGCGCGCGTGGGTGCGCCCCTGGCGTCCCGCATCCAAAGGCCGGCGACTTTGACGATGTCCATCTTTCCGTTGGGGTCATTGGGCGGGCAGTGGCGGCCAGTCCTGTCATGCGATCCCGAACCCTTAACGGTGCCATCGCTTTGGGCTACGTGGAAGTCAATGGTCCAAGGGCGCAGCACATCGGTCACCTGGCGCAGCGCGTCCATCAGAATCTCAGCGCTGGCCCAGTCAAAGTCCTGCGGAAGAATCCTGCTCTCGGGTGAGTTGTAGCCGAGCGTGTAGAGCAGCGTGTGCGCCATGTCTGCCTGGAAGCCGAGCATCTGCGGCCGGTCGACCAACTCAAGGAGTTCCTGCATGTGCTTCCAGCCATGCATGCCTGCCCAACAGATCTCACCCTCCGCTGCGAGGCGTTCTCCGTGTCCCTCAGCGATGGTCGAAGCCTCCCGGAATGTCTCCGCGATGCGCCTGGTGTTGCCGGCCGGATCGCCCGCCCAGTCCGCGGGGCTTGCGGCTGAATCGATGCGTACGATGCCATACTTGCGAATACCGAGGCCGCGCAACTTCTGGCCAATCGCGCACGCCTTGCGCACCTGCGTAAGAAAGCGGCGACGGTCTTCCTCTGAGCCCATAGCGGAACCACCGCCGGCGGGGGGCCACACCGGAGCAACCAGAGATCCGGCCACCAGGTTCGAAGCCGCCAGCTTAGCGGCAAGTACCTTTAGATCGTCATCGGTCGAATCGATGTCCGTATGGGGCAACGAGAGAAACAGATCGACTCCGTCAAATTTCGTTCCATCGACCTCAGCCGCCGCCGTCAGGCTCAGCATGGTATCGAGATCGATTGCAGGTTCTGAGCCCGGCCCTTTGCCTACGAGCCCTGGCCACATCGCATTGTGGAGGGCGGGAAGCCGGTGTTTGCCCGTCGCCATGTCGCACTCCTGCCAATTCCGGTTAGCGCTGGTCTTTTCGAAGAGTTTCGGCGTCAGGATTACCGGGACCGAAGTGCTTCAAGAGGACTAGAGGGTCGGTACTGCTTGGGTTCTCGATCGTGATCCCTTCGCGGGCTGCGGCCGCCGTAACGAACAACTCGTCCTCCGTCAGCTGACCGAACCGAATCATCGAAGGCGTCGCGACTGGAGTCTGCCCGAATGTGCCGCAGCCCTGAGTAAGGATGAGCCCGTACGCCGCTGCGTCCTTGATGGTGGCCGTCCGCTTTGGCAGCACGGTCAGCTCTTTCGCCGAATAAAACCGCGTCCCATACGTGATCCACATTTCGCGATAGCCTGCCTCTTCCATCTCTGCAATTGGGCGCACTGGCGTGGGGTGGGTCTTGTTGGACTTCGCAAACTCCGGGTTGACGTTGGCCTCCCAGTCGAGCATGCCAATCAGGTAGTCCAGATCGTGGTGGAACTCAGGCCTAACGTCTTTTGTCATCAGGTCCCATGGGACGATGCGCCCTTCCACCTCCGACTGGAACATGGCAAACACATCGCTGTTGACCTGAGGTTCGTAGGTCACGAGCGATCCCGGAGCGTGCAGGATGCCAGGATTGATTTGCCATCCACTTCCCGGCTCCAGCCGGTATGCGCGCGAAAGCAGCAGGATGCCATTGTCGCCCTGATTCCAGCGCTCCAGGCATCGGCGCAGTTCCGCGTTGCCGGTGCCGGGTTCAAGGCCCATATACGTATGGGGAAAGTTATTGCTCAACTGGTTGTATTGGGGTGGAAAGTAGTAGGCCTCGGGCTTGCCTTTATGTCCGACGAGGTTGGCAAACTCGTCGGTCTGATGCATGTGGTGGGGAATTGGCCCCATGTTGTCGAAGAACTTGCAAAGGACATTCCACCCGCCTTCACGCTCCATTACATCGGCGCCGAGCAGCAGATCGCCGGCCACCTCGACCGCATCCTTGAGCAGGAATCTTTCGCCGGAAGCAGGGTGAACGTAGCTCAATCCTTCGTCGGGCGTGGTGTCGGGGCCGTTTGCAGCCTTGGTCGTCGAAGAGAACCAGCGCTCGTTAATTCCGCCGCGGTGGCCACCGAAGGCATAGAGATCGTCCGGATGCAGCTTCAACCTGCGGCCCGGGATCATAAAGGAACGCGGCACCCATGACGGTTCGAGTCTTAGAACGCCCGCACCGGTGTCGATAGCTTCCCGGACATGTGCTTGTTGTAACATTTGTTACTCCGAGACAGCTACTTAGGTTGACTGGAAGTGTGATTGGCAAGCGAGAAGGCCCAAGTCTTCAGCCGAATATGAGACGTCTCAGCACGCAACTGTATGCGCTGAAATGCAGAGATGTCAATTTGCGAGTATCGCCGCAATTGCGCGGAATAGGGGACTCAGCGGGCGTGGATGACTCATTCAACGCACACCCGCTAGAAAGTCAGGCTATCGATATCCGCCTTGTTGATCAGCAGCGGCGTGTCTGCCCGCCGGCGCGTCCGCAGCTTGGCTGCGAAAGGCGGGCGTGCCGAGACCGATTCGGAGCAGCAGCTTCACAACCGTTGCCTGAAAGCCCGATAATTGGCGATCGAGACCAACCTGGTCTCAACTTCGCTGGGAGATCATCCGTGAACCAAACATCTCGCCGAGAATTCCTGAAGGATGCCGCACTCACGGGCGTCGCAATCTCCGCAGGCACGCTCACCGAGCGCAGCCTCTTCGCCGCTGCGGCGCCTGCTCAAGGGCCGGCGTCGGCTGGTCGCTCTGCCGCACGTTCGGTTGAGCTCTCATTGCTGAGCAAAGAGCCTTCCTCGGTGCCTGCCGGCATCAGCTGGGGAGTGCCCTGGCCGCAAGGCTCGGTTGGCCGCAACTCAGCCTTCAACCTGAGCGCGCAGGGCAGCGGCCTGCCGCTCCAGAGCTGGCCGCTGGCTTACTGGCCGGACGGCTCCATTAAGTGGACCGGCTTCGCCACTGTCCTGCCAGCCGGGTTCCAGGGCGCCGTCACGCTCTCCCCCGGCTCCGCGCAATCCGCGACTGCTGGCGCGCTCACGGTGAAGAGCGACGGCAAATCCATTCTGGTGGACACCGGAGCGCTCACGTGCGCGATCCCGCTCGCGGGCGCCAACCTGATCAGTTCCATCAGCATCGGCGGCAAGAACATCGCCGGCGCAGGCCAACTCGTGTGCGTGCTGCAAAGCGGCCCGACCAACAATCCCGAGGACTCCCCGAAGCGTGAGCGCTACCTCAGCGAGGTGAAGCACGTCACCGTGGAGCAGCAAGGCCCGGTGCGCGCCGTCGTCAGAATCGAAGGCATGCACCGTGGCACGCAGTCGAAGCGCGAGTGGCTGCCGTTTACCGTGCGGCTCTATTTCTATGGTGGGCAAACATCGGTTCGAGTCGTTCACACCATCGTCTTCGATGGCGACCAGGAGAAGGACTTCGTCCGCGGTCTCGGCCTCGAGATCGACGTCCCCATGCGCGACCAGCCGTTGAATCGCACGGTGCGCTTTGCAGGCGCCGACGGCGGACTCTGGTCGGAGCCGCTGCAGCCCGGTGGAGGGAATGCCGCGCAGGAGTCGGGCCAGCCATTCACTGGCAATCCCGTCTTTGCCAAGAACGCCATCTGGAACGACTTCAAGCTCATCCAGCCCAATCCCGACGGTTTCACCATCATCAAGCGCACCGGTCCGGAGAGCACATGGCTCTACTCCAATTCCGGTACACGTGCTCCCGGCCTGGCCTACGCGGGCGATCTCGGCGGCGGACTCGGGGTCAGCGTGAAGAACTTCTGGCAGTCGTTCCCGGCGGAGCTCGAGATCCAGAACGCCGCCAGCCCCGCGGCGAAGCTGGTCGCGTGGCTCTGGTCGCCTGACGCGCCCGAGATGGACATGCGCTTCTATGACACCCACGGCCACGGACTCGACGCCGCTTACGAGGACGCACAGACCGGCCTCAGCACCGCCTACGGGGTTGCGCGCACCAGCGAGCTCACCCTCTTCGCCTGCTCGGCCTTCCCGGCCCGCCCGGACACCGTCGCCATGGCCGCTGCGGGCGCACAGCTTCCACTCCTCGCCGCCACGCCGGAGTACATCCACTCCACCGGCGTCTTCGGCGTGTGGAGTTTGCCCGACCGCTCTACTCCCTTTAAGAAGTCCATCGAGGACGGTCTTGATTTGGTGCTCGCCTTCTACCAGCGCCAGGTCGACGACCGCTCCTGGTACGGGTTCTGGCAGTACGGCGACTTCATGCACTCCTACTCGGCGCCGCGCCACGTCTGGCACTACGACTGGGGCGGCCACGCGTGGGACAACACGGAGCTGGGCGCTCCGCTGTGGCTCTGGTACAGCTACCTGCGCAGCGGCCGCGCCGACCTCTTTCGCCTGGCGGAGGCGCACGCACGCAACACCAGCGAGACCAACTGCTACCACCTCGGTCCCATGCGGGGTCTGGGCTCGCGCCACAACGTCGTCAAATGGGGCGACGGCGCCAAGGAGGCGCGCATCAGCCAGGCCGCGCACTGGCGTCCCTTCTACTACCTCACCACCGACGAGCGCACCGGCGACATCATCCACGAGTCCGCGGAGTATGCCGGCATTGGCATCGGTAACTACGACCCCATGCGCGAGGCCGAGCCGAAGGGACCCGGCGAGCCGCCGGTGCGCCTTCGCATCGGACCGGATTGGTTCGCGATCGCGGGCAACTGGATGGCTGAGTGGGAGCGCACGGGCGACACCCACTGGCGCGATAAGATTCTGGCCGGCGTGGATTCGATCCTGGCGATGCCGTATGGACTGGAGACGGGCAAGCCGGAGGCCAATTCGAAGGCGCTGGCCGCCACCGTCGGGTTCGACAACGCCACCGGCAAGCTCACCGCAATTCCCAACCCGCGGACGCACGCGCTGGTGCCTGCCAACTACAACCTCGCCACCATCCAGGGCGGCGGCGAAGTGATGTTCGAGCTGGTGCCGCTGCTCGGGCGGAAGGACTTTGAGACTGCGTGGTTGCAGATGTGCCGCCTCGGCATTGCGCCGCCCGACGTCTGGGACGAGGACCGCACCACACACAACGAGGGCGCGGACGCCCAGTATGTGCCGCCCGGGCAGAGCGGGGCGCGCTTGGCGGCTTACGCCTATGCGAAGACCGGGAATGTCGCGTATGCGAAGAAGGCGATCGCCACGCTGCTGACGCAAGGCGGAGGCATTGCCAACGCGCACATGGTCTCCGGGCCGGACTCGCTCCGCCCGGTTGAGGAGGACCCGCGCATGTCGACCAACGAGGCATCGCAGACCGCGCTGCAGTCGATCGAGGTGCTGGAACTCTGCAAAGACCAGCTGCCCACGGAAGTGGCTGTTCGAACCACGCGCGAATTCCGTGGCCGTCCCGCGCCCAGCGCGCCCCCTGCTCCTCCACGGTAGTCCGCCGTCCCCATTACGAACGCGTATTGACCGAGGTTACGGCTGGATGGGACGCGGGTAGAGGCGCCCGCGATACATCCCCATGGGTTCGATGGAGCGGACCTGGATGACCTGGGCGGTCGCATTGTCGGAGCCATCGACTTCGACGGCGAATTTCACGAGGTCGCGCGCGATGTTTTCGGCGTCCTTGTTCTGCGAAGCGATGCGGGCGATGTCTTCCGGATACAAGCCTCCGTAGAGGCCGTCGGTGCACAGCACCAGGACATCGCCGGGCTTCAGCGAGACGCTGCTGGTATCGGGGGTGACGAACAGCTCGGGACCGAGCGAGCGGGTGAGGACGTGGCGGCTCTCTGAGCGCTCCGCCTCGGCGGCGGTGATGAGGCCAAGCTTGCGCTGCTCCGCGACCCAGGTGTGGTCACGAGTGAGCTGAATGGCTTTGCCGTCGCGTACCTGGTAGCAGCGCGAGTCTCCCACATGAACGATGACGGCCTGATCGTGTCGCAGCACACAGGCGACGACGGTGGTGGCCATGTGCCGCCCGCGCCGGTCCGGATGGAGGCCCTCGTCGTGAACCGCGGAATTGGCGTGCTGGATTAAGCTCGGCAGCAGGCTGGGCAGCGAAGTTCCTTCGGCCGTGTGGGCAAACTCTTCGGTCATCACCTCGATTGCCTTGGCGGAGGCGACTTCGCCAAGGTCCATGCCGCCTACGCCGTCGGCGACCACAAACATCCAGCCGCGCGAGCGCGATTCCTGGCGCGACCGGGGAACGAAGCAGCCAATGGCGTCCTCATTGTGCGGGCGCACCCTGCCGGAATCGGTTGCCTGTCCAAAGACCACATCCAACATGGAAGTTCACCACCCTGCCGGTTCGGCCGGTTGTCGTTGCGGGAGGCCGGCTGTTTGCGCAAGTGAAGGAGTTCCGCCCCTCCGATGCTGCCCGGAGGGGCGGAGATCTAAGCAATCGACCTGTACATACAGCTTGGCGTTCTGGGTTCCGGTTATGCCTGCGCTTTGGATTGGAGCAGGACCCCCTTGCCCTTGGCCTTGGAAGACTTCAGGAAGTAGATGGCCCCATACGCGCCCCACAGGAAAGCGATAATCAGAGCGCCATACGGTTCCATCTTGGTGCCGATGTTGAGGAACGGTCCGATCAGATAGAACATCATGCAACCGACGTTCGCCAGAACGCCAAACAGAGGAATCAGCGTGTGTTTGATCAGGCTGTGATCGGGACGCTTGTGGTAGGCGACCATGCACAGGATGCAGCTCAGCGCGTAGAGGATGAACGTCCCGAAGTTGGAGACCAGGGTGATCATCAACAGCGAGTTGGGCAGTTTGGCCATCATGTCGTGCGACATATAACCTACGCTCGAGAAGATGCCGTGGGGCAGAGCGGCAACGGTGGCATCGGAGAGCGCGCCCGCGTCTCCAAACAGCATCGAGACCGAAATCACGCCGATCACCGCCGTGATGAACGAGAGCGTTTTCAGGGCACGGTGGGGGCTAAGGGTCTTGGAGTGAAGCATGCCGAAGTGCTCGGGAGCCTCATCGTCCTTGCCCATTGCGTAGGTCACGCGGGCGCCTGTATTCATGCAGGCCAGGGTGGTACCGATCAGCGCCAGGAAGACGGTGATGGCCTCAGCCAGCATAAAGTACTTGCCATGCCCCTGTCCGAGCAGGGCATCGCCGACAATGATCATCATGTCGCCGATGGGCGCAGCGGACCCTAACGCGCTCTGCATGGTGTAGCCCGAGTTAAGGAAGTAGTTGGCAGCAAAGTATTCAAAGAGATAGCACACCAGTCCCTGGATGAGGAGTGAGAAGATGACGGCCATGGGGATGTCGCGCTTGGCGTTTCTCGCTTCACCGCCCATCGATGTGACCGATTCGAAGCCGACCAGGATGAGAATCGCGACCGTGGCCTGAATCATCATCCAGTTGAAGCTGTGGATGGAGACGACAGACGTTGCATTGGGATGCGCCTGGAAGAGCTTTCCAGTCGAGTCGTACGGCGAGTAGTCGATCGTGAAAGGAGCCGGCTTACCGGTCGCGTCGAGTTGTGGTTGCGGAACATTGCTGGCGTCGCGGATGACGGTGCCGTCCGCCTTGGCAGCGAAGTTGTACGTGTAGGTGGACTGGGTGACCGAGTCGTAGTTGAGTGCCTTCGTGCCCTGAGGATGGTTGACTCGATATCCAATGGCGAGAACGGCGAATAGAACCAGAGCGGAGATCTGAACCACGTTGATGGCCAGGTTGACCGCAGTGGATGCGTTGGCGCCTCTCTGGGCGATCCAGGTGACGGCGAAGGTAAAGACGATCGCGACCAGAGCCATAAAGATGGGGCCGGGGTTGGAGCCGCTCATGAAGCCGGGATAGAGGAAGCCGACAATATAGCCGACGAAGACGCCGGTGACGCCGACCATCACTCCGGGGTAGACCCAATAGTAGAGGTGAGAGCCCCAGCCGACGATGAACTTGGCAATGCGGGCGTACTTGAAGGTTGTGTCCTTGGAGAGGAGAGCCTGCTCGGCGTAGTAGTAGCTGGAGCCGGTCCCGGGATAGAGCTTCGAAATCTCAGCGTACGAGACGGCGGTCGCCAGGCAGAGCAGCAGGGCCGCGAAGATTCCGATCCACATGGAAGGAGCGGTTACGCCACCTATGCCGGTGTTTGCCTGGATGGCGAAGGTGAGCCAAAGGAAGGCCCCTGGCGCGATGAGAGCCATTGCATTGCTGGTCAAACCGGTTAGACCAAGGGTTTTCTGCATTTGCGGGGCGGTTGTCTCTTCTGCCATGAACGGTCTCCTGGTGTTGAAAGATTATGAATATTGTGTCTTGACACACATAAGGATTCTGTGTAGTTCGCTCGCGTCCTCAACATAATGCGAGAGATTTAAGACCGCGCCCTCCAGATCCGGAGACGCGGCCGGGGAACTAGCGGGCCGAAGAAGGCCACGACCCCTGCGGAGCCCGCGGCTCGATTCGGCTATTTTGTGATATTGCTGCCGAAGATGAAGCCGAATTCAAGTACGCCCCGGAATTGGCTCTGGTCCGTTCCCTTCGCGCCAAAGACATCTCCCTTCGTGGAGTTGAGTGCATCCACCCACGCGAGATCGCCGCGAATGTACATGCCTCCTTTTTGGTAGGTTGGCGTCGCCGTGAAAGTGGTTCCTGCGCTGCCCGATCCAAAACCCAACAAGTTGACCGATCCATCGGTTGCACTCCCCGAACTCGTGAGATATTCCCAGCGCACCGGAAGCGAGAAACCGCACTTGAATGCGTAGCTGACATTCAACGCGCCACCAGTTGCGGATGTGCTCTTGGGGACGCCTACCTTCAAGTTCTTCGGCAGGTTGCTGTACTGAAAGTACGGCTGAATGATCCATGGGCCCTTGGTGTACCCATAGATCACCACGTGCATGTAGCTATTGTTCTGCACTGGCGTAGCTGTCGTTTGATAGGCGGTCTGCCCGAGGTTCCCCATCCCGTCGTAGGTCAGGGTATGAGGCCCGTTCGAATAGGTCGCCGAGCCCGAGAGCCACGAGTAGCGGTTGGAATAGTAACCGTCGTTCCAACTGATTGCGCCGCTCAGGTGCTTGCCCACGGTCTGGTTTATTTGGATACCGCGATTGACGGCATTTTCCTGGTTCCAAACGATGCCGCGCTCGATGTTGAAGTTTTGGTACGTAAACGTCGACTCGGCGCCCATCAGTGTGGGAAGAGAGCCGATTACGAACTGTGTGGTAGCTCCTGCCTGCAACTTCAGGAAAGCCACCGGAACAGGCCCATAGAAATTGTTCACGGTATTCTGGGCGTTTACGAATGGCACTGAAAGTGTCGGCATGGTGTAGGCGCCAGCCTGGATGTAGTACTGGAGCTTTCCGTCCGCTTTCTGAATGAAAATCTGTCCGTTGCTCAGAGTGGCTTGCGTTTCGTGGTCTGGGGGAACGGAACTGTTCTGGAACTGCGCGAAACCGGTCACGATGCCGTTGACGGACAGCTTGCCCAACGGCCCGGCATCGAAGATCGCCGGCGGCAGCCATTGCAGCGGACCCGTGAGAACGAATGTGGAAAGCGGGGCCGGCGGCTGCGCGGCAGCAGGAGCAGCGGCCGGAGTGGATTCAGGGGCTGTGGTTGGGGGTGGGGGGGTGCTCGGGGTCTGAGCTCCCGCGACAATGGCGAGAGACATGATAACTCCTGCCATACCTAGCACAACGCTGTGCGGTTTGAGATCCATTCGGTCGGTTCCTCCGTAAAATCGCTTGCAGGTTCAGCTTTTCGAGAAGACACCATGGCAATCTGCGCCTCGGTGTTCCACTTGTTCGGCGCCCCTGTGGGGTCGCCGGGGAATTGTTTGTCTCCCGGATGCCTTCTATTAACGCAAGGAAGTTATAAGGAATTCATAAAGAAAACGTAAGGATTCCTCATTTCTTGCAACTCGCTGACTGGAGGGATAATTTTTCAAGGAGGATGCTAGAATCTTCTGCAGTTACTCTCCTAACTTCATCGATCTTCTGGTATCTAGACCAGCCGCGGGTTTGTAGATGAGTTCCATCCATCGAGCCTTGGAGAAGGAAGCTCTCCGATCCCATTCTTGTTTCCCTGGCAATTGGGCAGGGAACTTTCCCGGCGTTCCAGTCCCTGTCTGCCAGACGACACGCGAGATCTGATACGTCGACGGAGTGCAAATGATTGGTTTCCGACGCGTGCTTGCCGCCGGCAGACGTTCTGAGCAGCCCGCGCAGCCCGCAGCCCCGTTCCCGCCCGAGGCGGACCAGCTCTGCATGTTGATCCACGAAACCACCAAGCTTGATCCGCACCGCAAACCGGGGCAATCGCTGGCGACGCTAGTGCAGTCCATCTTCCAGGTGGAGTCGGTTGCCATCTTCGACGCCGATCTGCGCGAGGTCTACGCGACGGGGGAATGGTTCGACGACCTGAAGGATGTGCTGCAGAACATTTGCACCTTTGAGACGATCATCGACAATCCTGAGACCGGGCTGAGCCGAAGGGTCCTCCACATGGGCAATCTTCCGGTTGGCGCGATGATGCTGCGCGGGGAGACACGCGACCGGATGGCGAATGCCATTGCCTCGGTGGTCGCGATCACGTTTGACCGCTACCACTCGTTCGCCAATGAAAGCCGCACCGAAAGCGCGCGGCAGACCGAGCAGTTGCGGACAACCGTGCTCGACAGTCTGGCCCACGCGTACAAGACGCCTCTGACCGTAATTGGAGCGGCCAGCGAGGGATTGAGCGCGCTGGGGAGCCTGTCGCCCGCCCAGGCTGGACTGGTGGCGCAGATCGATGAGCAGACGGCGCTGCTGAGCCGTCTGACCACCCGCCTGCTGAAGACGGCGCGGATGCACTCGTCGGATATGATTCCGCGTGTGGAAAAGGTTGCGATTGCGCCGCTGTTTGAAGATGTGGTGGCAAGCCTCAAAGACCAACTCGCGAGTGTCTCGGTGAAGATTCTGATTTCGCGCGACGATCTGTCGGTCTGCTGCGACCGCAACCTTCTGGTAGTTCTGTTGACCCAGTACGTCGACAATGCGGCGAAGTATGGGGTGGCCGGCACCGAGGTTACCATTCAGGCCGCCGAACACGCGACCGAGGTCATATTCTCGGTGCACAGCTTTGGCCCTCAAATCCCACCCGCCGACTACGAGCGGGTCTTCGATCGCTACTACCGGTCTTCGGCAGCCTCGAACCGGGTGCCGGGCACCGGAATCGGCCTCTCGGTGGCCAAGCGCACGGCCCAGGCCCAGGGCGGACACGTGTGGGTCACCAGTGACATCGCGAAGGGAACTACCTTTTACGCGTCCCTGCCAACCGGCCCGCAAGGAGGCGTTCGCCCATGACTGCAACTTCCCAGAGTTCTGCCATTCGCGTGCTGGTGGTGGATGACGAGCCGTCCATTCGCCGCGCGCTGCGCACTCCACTCAGCGAGATGGGATTTGTTACGACCGAGGCTTCCCGCGGCGAAGAGGCGCTGCATCTGGTGCAGTCGCAGACGTTCGATGTTGTCCTGCTCGACGTCAACATGCCCGGCATGGGTGGCATGAAGACGCTGGCGCGGCTGCGATCGGTCGCCCCGCGTCTGCCCATCCTGATGCTGACGGTGGTCGACGACGAAGAACAGAAGGTGGAGGCGCTGGAGTCAGGAGCGGATGACTACATTACCAAGCCGTTCAGCGTGCGCGAGTGTGTGGCCCGCATGCGCTCGGCAGTGCGCCGCGCGCAGGCGCCGGAACGGAACGAGGATGCGCCGCTTTCGATCGGCGAGATCCAGGTGGTTCCAACGCGCCGCGCCGTCAGCAAGTCCGGTCAGCCGATCCACCTGACGCGCAAAGAATACGACATCCTGTACTACCTGATGACCCATGCGGGCCGCGCGGTCACGTACGGTAAACTCCTGACTTCCGTCTGGGGACCGGACTACCGCCAGGAGGTGGATTACTTGCGGACCTTCGTGCGCCAATTGCGGAAGAAGATTGAGAACGATCCGTCAGACCCGAAGTACCTGCTCACGGATGCCTACGTCGGCTACCGGTTTGCGGAGCTACCGCAAGTGAGTGAGGCTCCCGCTGAAGACGGGACGCCAAGTTGATCTGCTAACGGGGCGGACTGCAATGCCGGCCAGGCGTTCGGCAGAGTTCGACCGGTGCAGCCGCTCGACAGCCGGGTCGCAACTCAGGTAACTAACTGTGCCGTTGGGCTTTAAGCCTTCCTTGGGGACAACCAAAAGATAGCCTCCGGACGCCCGGGGGATGAGGTAGTCTATGCTCATTCGACCCTGTGCCGCATTGAACCCTTCAATTCGATTCTGCCCTCGCCCCAAGCCTTGCTCCATGAGGGAGATCACAGCGCGAAGCATTCGGAAACGAGAACGAACTCACTCCATGAGCCCAACGAGGTTGTTTACCTGGACAGCATGTGGCTCCGTGACGCTGGCGATGCTGATGGGGGTGTTCTGCCCGGCGGGTGCGCAGCAGGCGGCACAGGCTGGGCAGGCGGGCAAGGCGAGTCTGCCGCAGGCTCCGCTGCCGCAGGCCCCGCTGGCGCAGATGCAACTGGCGCAGGCGGCGATTCCGGGCCTGCCCGCGCAGCCGGGGCCTGCCAGTTTGACCTGGGACCAGGTGAAGGCGAAGTTCGAGGCGGCCAACCCGGTGCTGAAGTCCGACCAGTCGAACGTGGACGAGATGAAGGCGGAGGAGATCACGGCGTATCTGCGGCCGAATCCGCAGTTCACGATGACGGCGGATGGGACCTCGATTGCGCCGCACAACGGCAGCTATCAGCCGTTCAAGGGAACGGACCTGTCGCCCAACTTCAGCTATCTGCATGAGCGCGAGCACAAGCGGGAGCTGCGGCTCGAGAGCGCGCAGCAGGGCACGCAGATTGCGACCTCCGAACACGCAGACCTGGACCGCACGCTGCTGTTCGGGCTGCGCTCGGCGTTTGTCGGGACGCTGGAGGCCAAGGCGGTGCTGGAGCTGGCGAAGGCGGATATGGAGTACTACGACAAGATCATCGACATCAGCAAGGCGCGGTATGCCGACGGCGACCTGGCGCATATCGACCTGGACCGGATCGAACTGCTGCGGGTGCAGTACGAGTCGGAGATCCAGACGGCGATCGTGAACCTGCGCACGGCGAAGATCGCGCTGCTGCAGTTGCTGGATGACCGCACGCCGGTAGACCAGTTCGACGTGAGCGGGCCGTTCGCCTTCGCGAGCGACCTGAAGCCGCTGACCGACTTCGAGCAGGCGGCGCTGGATGCGCGTCCCGACCTGCGGGCCGCGATCGAGGGGATCGAGCAGGCGAAGACCAACCACACGCTGGCGATCGCGAACGGCTCGACCGATCCGACGTTCGCGGCGTGGTACACGTGGAACTCGTCGAACAACAACCCCAACGGGCTGCAGACGCTGGGATTGAGCGTGGAGGTTCCGCTGCGGATCTTCGACAAGAACCAGGGCGAGAAGCAGCGGACGCTGATCGACATCGACCGCAACCAGCAGTTGACGGACGCGGCGCGGGCGCAGGTGTTCAGCGACGTGGACTCGGCGTATGAGCAGGTGCGCAGCAACGTGGCGCTGCTGATTCCGTATCGCGACCAGTACAAGGACCAGGCGACCCGGGTGCGCGACACGGTGACCTATGCCTACCAGCGCGGCGGCGCGTCGCTGATGGACTTTCTGAACGCGCAGAGCGACTACCGCGTGGTGCAACTGGCGTATCTCGAACTGGTGGGCGCGTATCTGACCGCCGCCGGGCAACTGAATCTTGCCGTAGGGCGTGAGGCGATTCCATGACCAGCAAGGGCCTTCAACGATGCTCCCTCAGCCTCGTCGCGTGTCTTGCACTGAGTGGGTGCGAGAAGAAGTTCAACCCGGCGGACGGCGCTCCTCCTCAGGCCCAGGTGGTTCCAGCCGGCGACATGAGCCTGGTATCGGTGGACAAGCCGGACCAGTTTCCGATGGTCGCGGCCGACAAGATGGAGGCGGCGGCGGAGTTGAACGTGACCGGCTCGGTGTTTCCCGATATTGCGCGCGAGGTTCCGGTGATCTCGCTGGCCAGCGGCCGCGTGGTGGACATCAAGGCGCGACTGGATGACTCCGTGAAGAAGGGCCAACTGCTGCTGAAGGTGCAGAGCCCGGACGTGACCAATGCGTACGATGTTTACCTGAAGGCCGTCAGCGACGAGCAGATGACCAACAAGGCCTACCTGCGCACCAAGGACCTCTACGCGCACGGCGCCATCTCGCAGGAGATGGTGGAGCAGGCCGAGGACGCGGAAACCGACAACCAGGCGGACCTGAAGGCAGCCGAGGAGCAGTTGAAGACGCTCGGCATCGACAAGAACAACCCGCAGAGTATCGTCCCGGTGTACGCGCCGATCTCGGGCGTGATTGTGGCGCAGTACGTAACCAATGCCGCGGCGGCCGGTGTCACTTACTCAGGCAACGCAACCGCCTTCACCATCGCCGACCTTTCCGTGGTTTGGATCGTCTGCGACGCGTACGAGAACGATATCCCGAAGCTGCAGCTTGGGCAGACAGCCAAGATCAAGCTGAGTGCCTATCCCGACCGGCCGCTGACCGGCCGTATCAGCGACATCGGCCCCATCCTCGATCCCAGCATCCGCACCGCCAAGGTCCGCATCGAGGTTGCCAATCCGGGCATTCTGAAGCTGGGGATGTTCGTCACCGCGACGTTTGCGAGCAAGGCCAAGGAGAGCTACGCCGCCGTGCCTGCTTCCGCCATCCTCCACCTCCACGACCGCGACTGGGTCTTCGTCCCCGCCGGCGGAAACCAGTTCCGGCGCGTCGAAGTAAGCTCCGGCGAGATGCTGCCGGGGAACCGGCAGCGGGTCCTTTCGGGGATCGCGCCAGGACAGCAGGTGGTTTCCAATGTGCTCCAACTGGAAGAGACGTTGGAGGCCCAATGAGGCGGACCTGGACTTCCGCGTTGCGCTACTAGAACAGGTTCCACAAGGCCTGGTTCGATACCTCGTGGTGGTACTGGACCTCAACTGCTTTGACGAAGGTGCCCAGCAGACGCGCGCAGCGGTCGAACCCACCTTTACTCCAGCCTGAAAATGAAACGGGGTGAGGAGACGTGGAAGCAAACCGCTTCCACGCTCCACACCCCTAATTGCTGTGAGATATTGCCGGACCCGTCGCGCTACACCAGCGCGGGCGCCTCGACGGTTTTGATCGTCTTCAGAATGCGCGAGACGATCTGGTACGGATCGGCTTCGGAGTTCGGACGGCGATCTTCGAGATAGCCCCTGTAGCCATTCTTGATAAAGTTGACCGGCAGCCGAACGGAAGCGCCGCGATCGGAGAGACCATAGTTGAATTTGTCGATGGCCTGGGTTTCGTGCAGACCGGTCAGACGCAGATGATTGTCCGGGCCATAGACCTCGATGTGCGCGGAAATGTTGTTCTCGAACGCCTTCATCAGGGCCTCAAGATACTCCTTGCCACCCACGTCACGCAGGTGCTTGGTCGAGAAGTTGCAGTGCATGCCGGACCCATTCCAGTCGCCCCGGATCGGTTTGCAATGCAGTTCCAGGTCCACTTCGTATTTCTCGCAAAGACGCATCATCAGATAGCGGGCAGTCCAGACATCGTCGGCCGCTTTGGCAGAGCCTTTGGCGAAGATCTGGAACTCCCACTGGCCCTTGGCGACTTCGGCGTTGATGCCCTCATGATTGATCCCGGCGGCAAGACAGAGCTCGAGATGTTCTTCGACGATCGTGCGGGCCAGGCTGCCCATGTACTTGTAACCGACGCCGCAGTAGTAAGGCCCCTGAGGAGTCCTGGGGTGGCCATCCTTGGGGAAGCCGAGCGGACGACCGTCTTTGAAGAGGAAGTACTCCTGTTCAAACCCAGCCCAGAACTCGGGATCGTTCTCGATGGTTGCGCGCGCATTGGTGGGGTGGGGAGTGCCATCGGGATGCATGACCTCGCTGAGAACGATGTACGCGTCCTTGCGGCTGGCGTCGGGATAGAGGGCCACCGGCTTCAAAATGCAGTCAGAGCTCTTGCCTTCCGCCTGCATGGTGGAGCTGCCGTCGAATCCCCAAAGTGGCAAATCTGCGAGGGTGGGCGGCTTCTCAAACGACTTAATTTGAGTCTTGCCACGCAACTCAGGAACGGGTGTTTTGCCGTCAAGCCAGATGTATTCGAGTTTGTATTTAGCCATAGTGACGCCAATCTCCTATCTACAAGGGGTTCTATTTTTGGGATACATACCCAACCTAGCGGGGGGGACATGAAGAACCCATGAAGATTTCAGGGAAACGTAGGAGAAGGCCTGCTTTTCCTTAGCGATGCCGCGCCAGCAGAACCATGGCCAGGAAGAGGGCAAACGGAATCAAGGCCAACGCCACGTAGTACACGACCTTTCTCGAAGTCGCGGACTTGCGCTTCTTCCAGTCGGTCAGCTCGGACCTTTCCGCCACACCAACCTGGTCCAGATGCTCCAGGTCGTGGGCAAAGGAGTGGGCTGACGGGTAGCGGTTCTTGGGTTCGCGTTCAAGCGCCCGGTAGAGAACTTCCTGCAACTGCGGGCTGATGCTCGGTTCGGCTTCGTGCGGGGGCAACGGATGATTGATCAGGCGGTCGTTCATCACCGCCAGTGGCGACGGGCCGGAGAAAGGCGTCTTGCCGGAGAGCATCTCGTACAGCATCACGCCTACCGCATACAGGTCCGACCGTGCGTCTCCACGCTTTCCCCGGACCTGCTCCGGGGAGATGTAGTCGGGGCTGCCCAGGGCCTGGGTGAAGCCCGCGTAGGTCAGCCGCTTTGCGCCGGCCTGCGACGCAATGCCAAAGTCAATCAGCTTGAGGTTGTCGTCAGGGTCAAGCATGATGTTCTCGGGCTTCAGATCGCGGTGCACCACGCCATTCTTGTGGATATAGTCCAGCGCACTCAGTATCCCCAGCGTGATTTTGAGCGCCCGCGCAGTCGGCATCTTGCCCTGCTCGAACATCACCTGGCGCAGCAGGCGGCCATCCACCCACTCCATCACCATATACACCCGCGACCGCTCGTCGTCGGGGTAGATGCGCATTACATTGGGGTGGTCGAGCGCGAGGCCGATTGCCTCCTCGCGCTGGAAGCGGTCGAAGAGGGCCGGGTCGGACTCCATGGCAAAGTGCGGGACCTTCAGCGCTACCTTGCGGCCGTTCCGCAGGTCGGTTGCCCGGTAGATGGATGCCATCCCACTCTCGGCTACGGCTTCGTCAATGCGGTAGTGGTCAAGTTCCTGGCCGGCTGCAAGAGCTGCGGGAAGACTCATGGGCTCGCTTTCATCGGTCCGAACGTGGCTGGCCTTCGCTACTGAACTTCGCGGCCGCGCGGCGGATTCTTTTGAGTATAACTGGGCAAAACTCGTGGGGTTAGTTAAGAAGTGGTAGGGGAGCAAGCGCATCGTGATGCCCGTCACAGTCCCGCCTGCGGCCATGCGACTATCCTACCGTCAGCAACTTGAGAACCCGGGCCTTATCAACGGAGTTGCACGCGACAATGCCGTCCGGAGGGCGTAGCATTTCGCACCTGAGAACTTCAACCTGGCAGCCGGCACGGAACTGAAGCCGGCATTGCCGCTGTAGATTGGCACCAGCCCGCGATGGGCGGATGAATAGAGCAAGCCTGAACGGGCTGGAGGAGTGTCTTGCGCCTTGCAGTGTTGAAAGAAGCCGCGCCGGGAGAGACTCGTGTTGCCCTCCTTCCCGACGCCGTCAAGGCCCTGATCGTAAAGGGACTCGAGGTCGCCGTTGAATCCGGCGCGGGAGTGGCGTCGGGTCATACCGACGAAGCCTACCTCCAGGCTGGCGCCACGCTGGCAACCGACCGCGCCAGCCTGCTCTCCTCGGCCGATATCCTTCCCCTGGTCAACGCTCCACCTGCCGAGGACCAGCGGAAGATCAAACGCGGCGCCGTAGCCATTGGCTTTTTCCGGCCACTCGACGATCCTGCGGCGTTGCTCCCAGCCGTCGAGTCAGGCGCCACCCTGCTCGCCGTCGAACTGGTCCCGCGCATCGCGCGAGCGCAGGCCATGGACGCTTTGTCCTCGATGGCCACGGTTGCCGGCTACAAGGCCGTCATTCTGGCGGCCGACACCCTTCCGCGCCTCTTTCCCATGTTGATGACGGCAGCCGGAACCATCGCTCCGGCCAAGGTCTTCGTCATCGGTGCGGGGGTCGCAGGTCTGCAGGCCATCGCGACCGCCCGCCGCCTGGGCGCGGTGGTGGAGGCTTACGATGTTCGCGCCGCCGCCGGCGAACAGGTCCGGTCCCTGGGCGCAAAGTTCCTGGATGTCGATCTCGGCGGCATCGCCACGGAGGACAAGGGCGGCTACGCCAAGGAACTCAGCGACGAAGCGCTCGAACGCGGTCGCGATCTGATTGCCAAAACCGCGCGCACAGCCGACGTCATCATCACCACCGCACAGGTCCCTGGCCGCCGCGCCCCGCTGCTTATCCGGCGTGACGCGGTGGACAACATGCGTCCGGGCACCATCCTGGTCGATCTCGCGGCCGCCGCCGGCGGAAACTGCGAACTGACGCGCCCCGGAGAGACCCAGATCTATCACGGTGTTACTCTCTTCGCTCCGCTGAATCTGCCCGTCACCGTTCCCGGTCACGCAAGCCAACTCTATTCGCGCAACATTGCTAACTTTCTGGCGCTGCTCATCAAGGACGGCTCGCTCCATCTCGACATGGAAGACGAGATCATCCGCGGCTCCTGCGTAGCCCACCAGGGGCAGGTCGTGAATCCCCGCGTGTCCAGCGCACTCGAAGCGCTGGCCGCAGTCAAAACTATCTCTTGAACCCGAGAGCCCTATGAATCCAGCCGTTCTCATCGCTTCGGTCTATGTCTTCGCACTTGCCGCGTTCCTGGGTTACCAGGTGATCAGCCGCGTGCCGCCTCTGCTGCATACGCCGCTCATGTCGGCCACCAATGCCATCTCCGGCATCTCGCTGATCGGCTCGCTGGTTCTTGCGGGCGGCCACGCGCCGCGGTTTGCGCACATCCTCGGGTTCGTCGCCGTCACGGCTGCCACCATCAATGTGGTCGGCGGCTTCGGCATTACCGATCGCATGCTCAAGATGTTCGGCAAGCGCCTTGATGCCAAAGCGCCCAACTCTTCGGGGACCAAATGACCCTCGAATCCTACTTCATGGAGGCCACGTACCTCCTCGCTTCGATCCTGTTCGTATTCTCGCTGAAGGGCATGTCGCATCCCGAGACGGCCCGCCGCGGCATGTTCCTCGCCGAAGCCGGCATGATGGCGGCGATCATCGGCACCCTCATCGGCCAGCACATCGTCACCTGGGGCTGGATCATCGCCGGCCTCAGCATCGGTTCCATCATTGGGGCATGGATGGCGGTCTCGGTTCCGATGACCGCGATGCCACAGCGGACCGCGCTCTCCCATGCCTTTGGGGCCCTGGCTGCCGCGCTGGTCGGGGTTGGCGAGTTTCTGGTTCACGGTGCGCAGATGGGCGTGGTGACGCGAGGCGCGCTGGGCTTTGAAGTCATGCTGGGCGCGCTGACCACCACCGGTTCGCTGATCGCCGCGGGCAAGCTGCAAGGCGTCATCGGCGGAAAACCGATCCAGTTCCGCGGCCAGAATGCGATCAACCTGCTCATCTTCCTGGCCATGACGGGCAGTTTCGTCTTTTTCTGGGCGCATCCAGAGACCATCGCCGCTTTCTACGCGATGCTCGGCCTGGCCTTCGTCTTCGGCGTGATGATGGTGATTCCCATCGGCTCGGCGGATATGCCGGTGGTGATGTCGCTGCTGAACTCCTACGCCGGGCTGGCCGCTGCCGCCACCGGCTTCGTCCTCGGCAACAACGTGCTGATCATCGCCGGCACGCTGGACGGATTCTCCGGCTTCATCCTCTCCGTCCTGATGTGCAAGGCAATGAACCGCTCCATCACCAATGTGCTGTTTGGCGGGTTTGGCGCAGTCATCGCGGAGGCCACAGCCGAAGCCGGCGGGGTGATGCGCGAGATCAACATCGAAGATGCCGCGATGCAACTGGCCTTCGCCAATCGAGTGATCTTCGTGCCGGGCTATGGGTTGGCCACCGCGCAGGCCCAGCACGCCGTGCGCGAACTGGCCGATGTGCTGGAAGACCGCGGCGTCACGGTGAAGTACGCGATCCATCCGGTGGCCGGCCGCATGCCCGGCCATATGAACGTGCTCCTGGCCGAAGCCAACGTCGCCTACTCCTCGCTGTACGAGATGGAGCAGATCAATCCGGAGTTTCCCTCTACCGACGTGGCGGTTGTGATTGGCGCGAACGACGTAGTTAATCCGGACGCCCGCGACAATCCGAAGTCGCTCATCGCCGGCATGCCCATTCTCGAGGTCGATCGTGCCCGCAGCGTGATTGTGCTTAAGCGCGGCCAGGGCCGCGGTTTCTCCGGACTCGAGAACCCCCTCTTCTACAAGCCCTGCACCGCCATGTTGTACGGGGACGCCAAGACCACCCTCAGCCACCTCGCGCAGGCCATCCAGCACGTCTGACGCCGGCTTCGCCGACGATGGGATGTCCTCACACCTTGATTCTGGGCCGGCGTCATGCTTATGCAGCAGACAAAGACACTCCAGCCGCACTCGTCGCGCGCTGGGCATCCGGATGCAAGTAGGTTTCTCGAAGTTGGTGCGGTGGAGTTGTCCTCAGGGATGCCGGCAGCCGGCCTCTACATTATGACCTGTTTGACCTGATACAGCGGGAATGCAGAACCCTGCTCTTCGAGCTTTTGGTCCGCCTCGAACTGCTCCGCTCGGCCTTCGGATGACGCAGCGCGGACCTCTTCGAGCAGCTTGCGCTCGTCGAACAGGCGATGGATCGAGTTCACTGCCGCTGCGAATCCCGCGGCTGCGACCGGACGTGAGAAATAGTAACCCTGGGCCTCATCGCACTGCCGTTCCGCCAGGAACCTGAGATGGTCCGGCGTCTCCACTCCCTCGGCGATCACCTTGATGCCGAGGTGGTGCGACATGGCCACGATCGTCCGCACCACGGTTGCGGCGTTTGGCTCCGTCACTGCCTTCATCACGAAACTCTGGTCGATCTTCAGCCGGTCGACCGGGTATTGCAGCAGATACGAGAAACTGCAGAATCCCGTACCGAAGTCGTCGATGGCGACGCGCGCGCCGAGCTGGCGAATCAATTGCAGCTTCTCCAGGTTCGACGCGGAGTTGATCATCAGCGTGTTCTCCGTCAACTCGAGTTGCAGATTCCTTGCCGGGAGTCCGCTGTCCTCCAGCGCTTCATCGATCACCTCAAGCAGATTATGCTGCTCGAACTGCCGGGGCGATAGATTCACGGACACGGAGAGGTCCATGCCCAACTCATCGCAGATGGCCTTGGCCTGGATGCAGGACTGCTTCAGCGCCCACTCGCCGATGGCCACGATCAGGCCGGTGTCTTCCGCCAGCGGAATGAAGGTCGACGGCGCAATCACACCCAGCTTCGGGTGGTGCCAGCGCAGCAGCGCCTCCATGCCGATCACGCGCCCGGTGGTCAGGGAGACCAGGGGCTGATAGTGCAGGAAGAGCTCTTCGCGAACCAGAGCGTGACGCAGCGCCGTGTCCATGGACAAGCGTTCCTGGGACTCTTTGAGCATTGCCTCGGAGAACACCTGGTACTGGTTGCGGCCATTTTCCTTGGCGGCGTAGGTTGCCGCGTCCGCGCGCTCCAGCAGGCTGTCGACATCTTCAGCGAAGTCGGGGAAGACGCACACGCCTACGCTGGCGGTGAGGTTGACCTCCATGTCGCCAACCTGAGCGGTGCTGGAAACGCGATCGACCAGCCGTTTCGCACATCGCTCCACGTCGACGAGGGTAGCGATGTGCGGCATCACCACGATGAACTCGTCTCCGCCCAGGCGGCCCAGAGTGTCCGACCGCCGCAGCGACTGCCGCATGCGCTCGGCCATGCCTACGATGATCTCATCGCCGGCGCGGTGGCCCAGGGAGTCGTTCATCCGCTTGAAGTGGTCAAGGTCGATGACAAATACCGCTACCTTGCGCCCGTGCAGCATCGCCTTCTCAATCGCCTCGGCGATGCGCTCGCGCAGCAGGGTACGTCCAGGCAGGCCGGTCAACTGGTCGTGGGACGCCATGTGGTTCAGATACGTCATCAATTGTTTTCGTTCGGTGATGTCCGATGCAATTGCGATAAATCCGTTGACATTGCCCGCGCCATCCTTCACCGCGGTCACCGCAACATGCACCGGCAGCGTCGAGCCGTCGTTGCGAACGTAGGTCCACTCGCGTTCGTCGACCTCACCGTGTGCTGCCTTGGCCGTAATCAGGTTCAAACCGTTCAGATCGGGGGCATCGTTCGGCTGCGTCTCTTCGGAGCGCCGGGTCAGCTCGCTGGGATCGTGCAGGGCGGTAATCGAGACCTTGCCGACGAGGTCTGCGCGCTTGTAGCCGGTCAGCCTCTCGGCTGCCGTGTTCATTGCCTGGATTACTCCCTTCAGGTCCGTCTCGATAATGCTGAACGGAGCATTCTCGAAGACCGAGTTGCTGAAGCTCGACAGACTCCGGTAGCGCTCTTCGCTGGCTTTGATCTCGGAGGCATCGCTGGTGCGGATCGCCACGCCGTCGCCAAGCTTGGTCACTCGCTGGCGCAGCCAAAGCTCCTTGCCGTCCTCCTGGGGGATGGAGTACTCCTCGGACAGCGGCTCGCCGTCCAGAACCACCTTGCGATAGCGGTCGAACATTCCGCTAGTGCGATTGGCAGGGAAGAGCACGCACAGGCCCTGATTCAGCAGCTTCACCCGCGGTGTCTTCAACAACGCTTCGGCGTGCCCGTTCACATAGACGAAACGGAAGTCCACGATGTCGCCGGCCTTGGTTCTCACCGAGTCGAAGATGAAGAAGGCGTCGGGGCTGGTCTCGGCCGCGGCGATAAAGCGCGCATCTTCCTCATCAGCCCGGCGATTGGCGACCCATTGGTTCCTCTCGCGCCAGACCAGCAGAACCGTAGCCAGGAAGGTTGTTCCCCAGATAAGGACATTGACTATAGGCGACGCGAGCCCGTGACGGCCTTCGCTGAGCCGGGCAAACAGCAGGAACAGCGCAACCAACCCTGCGGCCACTCGGATCAGTTGCGAGCGTCGAGAACCCTTAAGCCAGCGTTTAATCAAGGCTGCCTGCCTTCCAATTACCCCACTGTGACTGAAACTCGCGTCACTTCTGGTACTCAAGTAGCTGGGATAGCTCAGGTTCGAGCGTCAAGCAAGGCTAGCATCCGCGAAGCCGAATGGAACTACTCCGCATGGGGTCAAGGCTACAACTTCCGGGCCATTTGCGCCGGGTATAAGTATCTAAGCAGGAATGGGTTGCCCCTCACGACTCGGCTTATTCGCGACAGCGTACCAAGCTTGCGACCGGGAGCGCGTGATCGCGATCACGGGTGTGATCCCCGACCCGTCCGCTGCTCCATAGGGCGCATTGCTTGAGCAGCGCTACTTCTCCGGTTGGTTTGCGGCCATCCAGCCGTGCAACTGCATCCAGTGTTCCAGCAGGAGCGGCCATACTTCCAGTTCGGCGAGACCTTTCAACCCCTGCCCCATGCCCGTTCCATGCGGACCAAGCTCGAAGACATGCAGCTCCACCGGAACTCCCGCGCGCTTCAGCGCGTCGTAGTAGGCCGTCGCATTCAGCGAGTTCACCGTCTGGTCCCCGGTCGTCGAGTAGATAAAGCTTGGCGAGGTGTCCTTGGTGACATGCCTTGCGAACGAGATTTTATCCAGAGTCTCCGGCGATGGGTTGTCGCCTACCAGGGCCTCCATATTTCCCGATCGCGGCACGGAAGCATCCAGGGTGAGGCGCGCATAGGAAAAGACGGCAAAGTCCGGATGAGCGTTCACGCGTTCCACCGGATCTGCGCTTGCCCGGTCCCGTTCGGCCGGTTCGGTTGCCAGGTGGCCGGCCAGGTGCCCGCCTGCAGAGAAGCCCCACACTCCGATCTTGTTCGGGTCGATCCCGAATTCCGCCGCATGGCTGCGCACATAGCGCACCGCGCGAGCGCCGTCCAGCATCGGAGCCGGATACCGGTACGCGGGGGACAATCGGTACTGGAGCACAAATGCCGCGACCCCGCGCGCGACCAGCCACTTGGCCTCGACTGCGCCTTCCTTCTCCATGACGATTTGGGTGTATCCGCCGCCGGGGAGGACGATCACGGCTGACCGGACCCCCGCGCCCGCCGCCGGGTAGTAGTAGAGCTTAGGCACATCGACGGACGCCGAACCCTTGGCAAGGGGCGCGCCGTCGGGCCACAGCGTCAGGATCTTCGCGAAGCCTGTGGGAGGCGGACCGCCGGGGTTTGACGGGCGCGTCGCAGAGGGTGTCTGGGCGTTGCCGGCGGCCAAAGCGAGAGACAAAACTGCGGACAGAAAGGAGATGCGATTCATGACCCTGCCAGCATACCCGGACTTCGCCTTGCGGCCGCAAAATTCTGTGCGCTGCCCGCAACTGTTCTGTGCCGATTCCGTCTATTGTCTAGTTATGAGTCTCGCGCGAATTTCCAGCACTGTTTTGTCGATTGCATCGGTATTTATGGCAGCGGGGAGCGCGCCATTGCGGGCGCAGCCGCCCGCAGCTGCTGCCCAGACGAAGTCTCCTGCCAATGCAACCGAGCCTGCTCCGGCTTCCACAGCTCCCACGCTCAGTGTGGATGCGCGGCTGGTCAACATTCCCGTGATCGTGCTCGACAAGCGGGGCGCTCTGGTTCGGAACCTGACCAAGGACAACTTCGAAATAAAGGTCGACGACCGCCCGCAGACGATCCGCTACTTCAACGTGGATACGGACCTTCCGCTGACATTGGGTCTGCTGGTCGACACCAGCATGAGCCAGCGCAACGTGATCGACGACGAGCGGACTGCCAGCTTCGCTTTCCTGGGCGACATGCTGAACGGCCCCGCAGACCGGGACAAGGCATTTGTCGTCCAGTTCGCGCGGCAGACCGATCTGCTGCAGGATGTGACCAGCTCGAAGCCGAAGCTGCAGGCGGGTTTGAAGGAACTGAGTACTCCGAGCGAAGGCGGAGATTCAGGAGGGAGGAACTCGGGCTCCGGTTCCGGCTCCGGTTCCGATTCCAGCGACAGCGGTAAAGACCGGGCGCGGCGCGGCGGCGGGACCACGCTCTACGACGCTCTGTTTCTCTCCTCCGATGAGCTGATGAGCAAGCAGAAGGGCCGCAAGGCAGTCGTCATCCTCTCCGACGGCGTCGACAGCGGGAGCAAGGAGTCGCTGGCGTCCTCGATCGAGGCGGCGCAGCGGGCCGACACCATCGTCTACGCGATCTACTACCAGGGCAGGGAGACGGGCGGTTTTCAGAACAACCAGAATCAAGGCAATCCCGGGCGCCGCGGCGGCGGCTATCCGGGAGGTGGTTATCCAGGAGGAGGCTATCCGGGTGGCGGGGGCGGTTATCCGGGCGGCGGTGGCCGCGGCGGAGGTCAAAGACCGCAGGAGATTCCGCGGCCGGACGGCAAGAAGATTCTCCAGCGCATGGCCGACGAGACCGGCGGGCGGCTCTTCGAGGTGAGCAAGAAGGAGACGCTGGCGGACATCTACAAGGAGATCGGCGAGGAGTTGCGCGCGCAGTACCGGCTGGGCTATTCGCCGGACAAGGACACTTCGTCCGAAGGCTACCACCGGATCAACCTGTCGTTCAGCAAGTCGACTCCCAATGCCAAGGATCTCTATATTCAGTCACGCGACGGCTACTATATCGGCGGCTCGAATTAGGGCTAGAAGTAGTGGGTGAGCTCGGCGAAGGTGTTGAGTTCGAGGAGCTGCCGGCCGGGTGGCGGCTGGTTGACTCGCTCGTGCTCCAGCACCCAGGTGGAGTCGTGCGGGATGAAGACCGCATGCAGCCCGGCGGCAAGCGCGGGGTTGATGTCCGACCTGGGGCTGTTGCCGATCATCCAGGTGCGGTCGTGGTCGCACTCGTGATGGTGGGCGAGGATGCGGTAAGCAGCGTCGGTCTTTTCCGGCAGTACCTCGACGGCGGCGAAGTGCGGAGCCAGGCCGGAGCGGTCGAGCTTGTCGCGCTGCTCGGCCTCATCCCCTTTGGTGACCAGGATGCATCGGTGACGCGCGGCCAGCTCGGCGATGGTAGTGGGCACACCGGCCAGCAGTTCAATCTCGTGGTCGGCGATGGACTGCGCGAAGCTGACGATGCGGGTGTGCTTCTCCGGCGTGACCGGTTTGTCGCTGAGCTGCTCGAAGCAGGCGATCAGGGACTTGCGAAAGCTCTTCAGGCCGTAACCCTGCGCCTGGATGGTGGCGCGCTCGACGCGGTTGAGATGCTCGCGGACCTCCTCAGGCGAGTGCACGCGGTGGTCGAGGTAGGAGATGAACGCGGAGATCGCGCGCTCGAAGTAAATGTTGTTCTCCCACAGCGTGTCGTCGGCATCGAACAGGAGGGTCTGTCCGGGAGGTTGGCGAAGGGGTAGGGAGTCGGCGGTCACAGGTGGATTATAGGGGCTCACGGAGAGGGTACTTGGCACCCTCCTGTATTCAAGGCCTAAAGTCCATCTTCTAAATGGGTTAAGTCCGGACTCGTCTATACTTCCTGACGAGGGACGACGACTGCCGGGCCTTTGTTGGCTGACAGACAAGCGGTTGAACGTAAGATTTCCACAGGGCTTGGTAACTAATCCTTTAGTTGTTCGTCTGAAGAGTATTGCGCCCGATGGGTGCGCGGGGGATTCGCCGCCGATGCCGCCGAGGAAGTCGATCACGCTGACGGAAGCCGAGTTGAGACTGATGAAGCTGCTGTGGGTGCGCGGCGAGTCGGCGGTGAGCGACCTGGTGGCGGCGATGCCCGAGAGCGAGGCGCTGGCCTACACGTCGGTGCTGACGACGGTCCGGATCCTGGAGCAGAAGGGGTATGTGCGGCATCGGCAGGAGGGGCGCGCCTTCCTGTATAGCCCGTGCGTTCAGGAGCAGGAGGCAAGCCGGTCGGAGATCCGGCACATGATGCAGCGCTTCTTCGGCAACTCGCGGGAGCGGCTGCTGCTATCGCTGCTGGGGGACGAAGAGATTGACGCGGAAGAGCTGCGGCGGTTGAAAGAGGCGATTGCGAAGGCCTCCGAAGATGAAGCCCCCACCCATCGCGATGAGACCGCGATGAATGAGGCACCCGGCGTGGTAGCTGCGCGGAAGGTGGCGCGATGATCGGGCTCGCGGTGGTTGCGCATATGTGGATGGCGGCAGTGTCCGGCTGGTCGCAGGCGGTGACCGGCTCGCTGGTGGCGGCGGTGTGGCAGGGAATTCTGCTGGCGGTGGCGGCGGTGCTGGGGCTGCGGCTGGTTCCCAAGACGCCGGCGGCGGTGCGGTTTGCCATCTGGTTTGCGGTGTTTCTGGCGGTGACGGCGTTGCCGGTGCTTTCACTGTGGCCCTATGCGGCTGGCGCGACGCGGGCGAGCGGACGCGGCGCATGGCTAATTCTGGATGAACGGTGGTGCCTGGGCATAGCGGCGGTCTGGGCGGTTGCATCGCTGGTGCGGGCGGGGACTTTGGCGGCGGCGGCGTTCCGGGTGCGGGCGCTGTGGAAGCGGGCTACGCCTATCGAGGGTTTGCTTCCCGAGGTCAGGGAGTCGCGGCGGGCGCAGATTTGCACGTCGGATGAGGTGGATCGGCCGACAGTGATCGGGTTCTTTTCGCCGAAGATTCTGATCCCGGCGTGGCTGCTGGAGAAGCTGACGGCGGCGGAGCTGGAGCAGATTGTGCTGCACGAGGCGGGGCACCTGGGGCGCGCGGACGACTGGATGAACCTGCTGCAGAAGATTGCGCTGGTGGTTTTCCCGCTGAACCCAGCGCTGGCCTGGGTGGAGCGGCGGCTGTGCTTTGAGCGGGAACTGGCGGTGGACGAACGGGTGCTGCAGGCGTTAGCCGGCCGGACGGGCGCGGCCAAGGCGTATGCGGCGTGCCTGGCGACCTTGGCGGAGTACCGGCTGGGGCGGCGCGCGCTGGCGCTGGCGTTGGGCGCGCTGGGACGCGAGTCGGAGCTGGGCCGGCGCGTGGGAAGGATTCTTGGGCGCGGTGAAGGGATGAAGCCGCTGCACGCAAAGCTGGTGCTGGGCGGAGCGATACTGGGATTGCTGGTTGCGGCGACGGGGTTCGAGCGATGCCCGCAGGTGGTGGGCTTCTCGAACCGAAGTGCGCAGATGGTGGCGCGGGGTGAGCAGTGGCAGTCCACGCAAAGGGTGAGCACGGCGCTGACCGGGAGGCCTTTCCTCGCCACAAATGTAACGTATAAGACATCTGAAAGACGTAAGATACATCCAATAGTCAGTGTGACACATGAGACTCTGACTATGGCGTCAGATTCAAGCAGGGGGCAGAGTGCGGACTTCGAGGGCGCCGACCAGGTGCAGCGACCGATCGACCGGGGCGCGGATGGTTCGGCGAGGATGATGCAGACCACTGCGCCGGTTTCAAGCGCGCGGAATCGTTCCAGAACGATCTCCGATGCCGTCCCCGCGCAACCTGCAGATGTGGTGATGCAGTGGGTCGTGGTGACCGCGTGGCAGGACGGGGAGGGAACGCGGATGGTGTTCACAACGGCACGGACGTCCGGCGCAGCAGGGCAGGAGACCGCTGCGGATCCCGCGCCAACACCGGACGGGCAAGCCAGGCCTTCGGAGCAGGGCCCACGGTATGCAGCCGTACCGGTGCGGGGCGGGTGGCTGGTCTTCCAGCTTTAGATTTGTAGTTCAAGGCAGTATGGAGGTATTTCGATGTCGGTAACAACTAATCAATTAGTAAATGAGGTGAAGAAAATGGCAAGGAAGCCTTTGAGTGTAGGTGCGGGCGTTCTGTTGACTGGAGCGCTTGCTGTGAGCCTTGTGTTCCACGAGAGCTCGATGCGGGCGGCGGGAGTGAATGCGACGCCGATTGACGACAACAGCGTTGCTGCGCTGACGGCGCTGGACCGCGCGATGGAGGCGGTGGCAGCGCACGTTGAGCCGGCAGTGGTGAATGTGCAGGTGACCTCGAAAGGGTCGGAGGAAGAGACGGCGCAGGAGGGCCAGCAGCAGCAACTGCCTCCGGGCTTTGCGCAGTTTTTTGGTCCGAATGGGCCGTTTGGCGGCGCGTTCGGGCAGCCGGGGCAAGGACAAGGCCAGGGCCAGGGACGGCGGTCCCAGCAGCAGCAACGGCCGCTGGAGCATGGAATCGGTAGCGGCATCATCATTTCGCCCGACGGCTACATTGTGACCAACAATCACGTGGTGGACGGCGCGGTGAATGTGAAGGTGACGATGAACGATCGCCGGGTGATGGACGCGAAGGTGATCGGGACCGACAAGCTGACCGACCTTGCCGTGATCAAGATCGACGGGCACGACCTGCCGTACTTGCAGTGGGGCGACTCGTCCACACTGAAGCCGGGACAGACGGTGCTGGCGTTTGGCAGCCCGTTTGGATACTTCCAGGACTCGGTGACGCGCGGCATTGTGAGCGCGGTGAACCGGCAGAATCCGTATAGCGACGACGCGAGGAAGCCGGGCGGGTTCATCCAGACGGATGCGGCGATCAATCCGGGCAACTCCGGCGGCGCGCTGGTGAATGCGCACGGCGAACTGGTGGGGATCAACACGTTCATCATCTCGGACAGCGGATCGTTCGCGGGCGCGGGGTTTGCGATTCCGTCGCAGATCGCCAAGGCGACCGCGGAGGAACTGATTGCGCATGGGAAGGTGGAGCACGGGTATCTTGGGATCAGCATCGAAAATGTGACTCCCGCAAATGCGCAGTTCTTCAACCTGAAGGAGGCGACTGGCGCACTGGTGTCGCAGGTTACTCCGGACTCGCCGGCAGCGCGGGCAGGGCTGAAGAGCGGCGACGTGATCGACCAACTGGATGGGCAAAAGGTAGTGGATTCCAGCTCGTTGCAGATTGCTGTGAGCCAGCGTCAGCCTGGGCAGAAGATCCAGCTTGGCGTTATTCGCAATGGCCAGCCGATGAGCTTGAGTGCGACGGTTGGAGAGTACCACCAACCGGGCACACAGGTTGCGGAGAATGAGCAAGGAAACGGCTCGGCGAACACGGGCAAGCTGGGGCTGGCGGTCGACGACCTGAACGCCGATGCGCGGCAGCAGTTGAACGTGCCTGCGGATGTGCACGGCGCGGCGATTGCGAATGTCCGTCCGGGTTCGCCCGCGGAGGACGCGGGCCTGCAGCCGGGCGACGTGGTGCTGGAAGTGAACCGCAAGCCGGTTGCTTCGGCGGAGCAGTTTGCGACGGCGGTGCACGCTACGCCTGCAGGGAAGGACATCCTGCTGCTGGTGTGGTCGAAGGGGAATAGCAGCTTCCGCGTGGTGCATCCGACGGACGGAAACCAGAACGGGATGTAAAGGCGAGTTGTTAGTTGTTAGTTGCTAGTTGATGGTTGAAAGACAAAACGGAGTGCATGGGCCGTCGCGGGGGATTGCGGCGGCCCCATTTTTATTGCTGCAGATGGCGGAGGGCGAGGCGGGCGGCGTTGGCTCCGCACATGCCGTGGACGCCGCCGCCGGGAGGGGTGGAGGCGGAGCAGAGGTAGATGTCCGGCGCGGAGGTGCGGTACTGGCGGCGGGTGGGGCGGAAGAGGAGCTGGCGGAGATTCATGGCGCCGCCGACGATGTCGCCGCCGATGAGGTTGGCGTCCATGGCTTCGAGCGTGGAGGGGGACGAAACGTGGCGGGCGAGGACGCAGTCGCGGAAGCCGGTGGCGAAGCGCTCGATCTGCTGCTCGATGCGTTGGAGCACGGCTTCGGAATCGTTGGAGCCGTTGGGGACGTGGCAGTAGGCCCAGGCAATGTGCTTGCCTGCGGGCGCGCGGGAGGGGTCGAAGAGGGTGGGCTGGGCGAGCAGGATAAAGGGCTTTTCTGCGTGGCGTCCGCTGGCCATCGCTTTTTCAGAAGCTGCAATTTCGGCGAGCGTGCCTCCGATGTGGACGGTGGCGGCGCGGAGGCAGGCGGGGGCGTTCCAGGGGATGGGGCGGGAGAGCGCGTAGTCGACCTTGAAGGCGGCGGGGCCGTATTTATACGCGGCGAGCTGGCGGCGATAGGTGGAAGTGAGCTGATTTTCGCCGGCGAGGGCCAGGAGTTGGCGGGGCGATATGTCGCAGAGAGTGAGGTCGCAGTCGGGAAGTTCGCTGAGGCTGCGGATGCGCGTCGAGGTGGTGATGCGGCCGCCGAGGTGGATGAGGCAGGCGGCGAGGGCGTTGCTAAGGGACTGCGCGCCGCCACGCAGGATGGGCCAGCCGACAGCGTGGGCGGCGGCTCCGAGAACGAGGCCAAAGGAGGCGCTGAGGGCTTGGTCGAGACGCAGAAAGGAGTGTGCGGCGAGCCCGGCGAAGAGGGCGCGGGCAGGTTCGGTGCGGAAGTGGAGATGGGCGACAGTGGTGGCGGAGAGAATCGCGTTGAGGCCGAAGCGGGCAAGCAGGAATGGATGCCTGGGCCAGGCGATGACGGGGCCGAGAATGTCGGCGCTGAACTCAGGCCAATGGGTGGAGAATGGTTCCATGAGGTTGCGCCAGGCGCGGCCGTCTGCGCCGAGCGCGGCTTCAGCTTCAACCAGCTCCCGCTCCAGCGTAACGGCGGTGCCGTCGTCGAAGGGGTGGGCGAGCGCCGCGGGGGATTGAATCCACTCAATGTCGTAGTGCTCGAGAGGCAGGGAGTTGAAGAACGGAGAGCCGGCGGCCATGGGGTGCACCGCGGAGCCGAAGTCGTGCTGGAAGCCGGGGAGGGTGAGTTCCATGGTGCGGGCGGCTCCGCCGACGGTGGGCTCGGCTTCGAAGAGTTCGACGTCGAGGCCGGCCTGCGCGAGCACGATGGCGGCGGCAAGGCCGTTGGGGCCTGCGCCGATGACACAGGCTTTGCGGCGGCGATGATCAGAGGGTTGAGGCATGGTCTCCGATTTGCGGACGGCTCGCACTGCTGTGAGTCTATCTGCAAGATTAAAGCAGTTTTACAGATCATGGGTCGATTGGAGGTTTGGGAGAAACAGCTTTTCTGGAAAGAACCTGGCGCTGGGGGGGTTGAGGGGTTGCACCTCGGGCAGCGTCCATCTGGTAACTTTATTGGGGATTCCGCAGTCATCTCACGTCGGAGATCACGATGCGCCCAGCCCTGACAACCCTCCTCGCGTGCCTCGTCGCCGTCCCCGGCGCCTTTGCTCAATCTCCACGCCCAGCCCTCACCGACCAGCAAGTCGCCAGCATCGACACCTTCGTGGCCGCGGAGATGAAGAAGGAGCAAATTCCCGGCCTTGCGGTCGGCGTCTACAGCCGGGGAACGATTTTGCTAGCCAAAGGGTATGGCTTGGCGAACGTCGAGCTCAATGTGCCGGTCAAACCGGAGACCATTTTCCAGTCGGGCTCGGTGGGCAAGCAGTTTGTCTCGGCTGCCATGATGATGCTGGTGGAAGAGGGCAAAGTGTCGCTCGACGACAGCATCACAAAATATTTCCCCGACGCTCCTGATACGTGGAAGCCCATTCTGCTGAAGAACCTGCTCTCCCACACCTCCGGCCTGGCGGAGTACGAGTCGTCCGAGCGGACCCGCGTGGACGGCCCGTTCTACCTGCGGATGGATTACACCGAGGACGAGCTGGTGAAGAAGATCGAAGCCTTGCCGATCGAAAACCCGCCGGGAGAAAAGTGGAACTATCGCAACACCAACTACGTTCTGCTCGGCATTCTCATCCACAAGGTGACCGGGAAGCCCTACGCGGACTTCCTCGCCGAGCGCATCTTCAAGCCGCTGGGCATGACTTCGACCCGGCTGATCAGCGAGGCCGACATCACCCCCAACCGCGCGGCGGGCTACCGAATCAATCGCAGCAATGAGCTGAAGAATCAGGAGTGGGTCTCGCCTACTTTCAACTCGACCGCCGACGGCACGCTCTACTTCAATGTCCTCGACCTCGCGAAGTGGGACGCGGCGCTCTACACCACGCGGCTGCTGAAGCAATCCAGCCTCGATCGCATCTGGACGGTCTTCCCACTGAACGATGGCAAGCCCAACCCGGCCGGCTACGGCTTTGCATGGTGGATTGAGATGCTGAACGGCCACAAGATGATCGAGCACGGCGGCTCGTGGCAGGGTTTCACCTGCGACATTTCACGCTTTCCCGACGATTCGCTCACGGTCGTGGTTCTGACGAATCTCGACTCGGGACACGCGCGCCCCGGACTATTCGCGCATGTTGTCGCCGGCCTGGCCGATCCGCCGCTGGCGCCGAAGAAGCTGACGGCCATCGAGGATACGCATCCCGAACTGCTGGTTCCGCTGCGCAAGCTGCTCGACCGGCTCGCGGCGGGCGAGGATATACGCGACCAGACAGATACCACTTTGACCGCGCAGATGCCGCCGCAGCGGATGAAGGGCATTCAGGGGTTTTTGTCGACGATCTGGCCGGGCGGCACGCTGACCCTGGTGCGGCGCGAGCCTGCTAACGGCATCACGGTCTCGGAGTATCGGCTGACAAAGCCGGGCGGTATTACCAGGCTCATCTTTTTCGGCCTTGACGCAGACGGCAAGGTAGGAATCTTCGGCACAGCGCCCGACGAAGAGTACGAGTGAACGGCTGCGCGTGTGAGGTCACAGTGTCTGTTGCTTCTGTGAGGCAGGCGCGCGGTTAAGCTGTATGGTGGCCATGTAAAACGTCCAACTGCTTTAGCGGAAGGGTCGGAGCGATGGGCGAAATCAGACGCATCTATCACTATCTGTTCGATTCGGAGCATGGCGCGGCGGACCGCCTGATCGGACGCTGGCTGTTTCTGCGCGCGATGGGGCTGATTTATTTCTCTGCGTTCTATGCGCTGCTGTTCCAGGTGAAGGGGCTGATCGGAACGCAGGGGATTCTGCCGGCGGGCGAGTATCTGGACGATGCACGCAGCCTGGGCGCGGCGCGGTTCTGGTATGCGCCGACGCTGCTATGGCTCTCCAGCAGCAACCACATGCTGATGGCGCTGATGTGGGTTGGGCTGATCGCGGCGGTGATTCTGATTGTGAACATCTGGCCGCGGGCGATGTTGCTGGTGTGCTTCGTGTGCTACCTGTCGTTCGTCTGTGCGGCGCAGGATTTCTCCGGCTACCAGTCGGATGGGATGCTGCTGGAGGCGGGGTTCCTCTCGCTATTCCTGGCGCCGGGAGGACTGCTGCCGGGGTGGGGAGCCAAGCGGCCCCCGGCGCGGGCAGCGGTGCTGCTGCTGCTGTGGGAGTGGTTCCGCATCTACTTCGAGTCGGGCGTGGTGAAGCTAGAGAGCGGCGACCCGACGTGGCGCAACCTGACCGCGATGTACGAGTACTACCAGAACGGGCCACTGCCGACGTGGATTGGCTGGTACGTGCAGCATCTGCCGTACTGGTTCCACAAGGCGACGGCGGGGGCGACACTGGGGATGGAACTGGCGCTGGTGTGGATGGCGTTTCTGCCGCGGCGCTGGCGGATTGCGTGCTTCTTTATCGTCACGGCTTGGCAGATCGGCGTGATTGCGACCGCGAATTACACGTTTCTGAACTACCTGGTGCTGGTGCTGGCGTTTCTGCTGCTGGATGATGCGTTCTTGCGGCGATTTGTTCCGGCGCGGTGGAGACAAGAGCAAATCGCAGAGAGCCCAGAGGAACAGAGAGAACGCGGAGGGATGGTTGGGGATCAACCTGTTGCGGATGCGGGCGAGCCGGAAGCTGCGGGCGAGCCAGAGCACGAGACGGAACAGAGGGAGCCTGCGCGTTGGCTGGTGGCGGCGGGGATTGCGGTGCGCGCGATTGCGCTGACGTGGGTGTTTTACGCAACCACGGCGGAGCTGGTCCAAATGTTCTGGCACGAAGTGCCGGTGCCTGCGTCGCCGGTTGCAGCGCTGGAGCCGTTCCGCATCGCGAACCAGTACGGGCTGTTTGCCGTGATGACGCCGCACCGGTATGAGATTGAGTTCCAGGGGTCGAACGATGGGCAGAACTGGGTCGCGTATCCCTTCCGCTACAAGCCGCAGGATGTGCGCGAGCGGCCGGGTATTTATGCGCCTTACCAGCCGCGGTTTGACTGGAACCTGTGGTTTGCGTCGCTGGGATCATGGCTGCAGAATCCGCTGGTGCCGCGGACCGAAGAGCTGCTGCTGCAGGGCGACCAGGACGTGCTGGGCTTGTTTGCAGGGAACCCGTTCCCGAACGCGCCGCCGAAGTATGTGCGCGCGGTGATTTGGCAGTACTGGTTCAGCACGCCGGAGCAGAAGCGCGAGCAAGGCGTGTGGTGGACGCGCCAGTATCTCGGGACGTATGCCCCGACGATCACGCTGCGGGAGGATGGGCGGTACGGGGTGGTGGCGGGGCCGTCGCGCGAGGCCGAACCGGAGCCGTGAGGCCTGGCGGGTAACAGGCAAATTGCGGGCAGAATGTAACCTCGAAAGGCTTGCTTTTTGCCCGTAAATGCCCTAGAATGAATCTCGCGCGTCTAAGCTTAAGCAGCTATGTCGGATGCGTCACGCAAGTGCTCTGGCTCGATCCAAAGGGCTGGAAACAAAGGACAAAGGACACACAACTGATGGCAAAGCGTCGTGGAAATCCGAATTGGGGCAAGCCCGAGCCGATCGGCCCGGTGGTCCCAACCGTTACCTCTTTCGAGCAAGTGGTGAAGGAATTCAAATTGACTCCGGACCAGTACATTCGTTCCACCCGGCTCCGGGAGTGGGCTCGTCGCAACAAGAATTCGAAGTACATCCCTGAGGCGCTGCTGGAGGCCTGGGGGTTCGAGATCGAGTCGACGCTGTAAAGGTTTGCTTGAGTCTGAATGCGAGCGCCGCCTGATATGGGCGGCGCTTTCGTTTTGGGGCAGGATTGCGATGCTTGGTTCGCGGCTCCTTTCGATCCGGGAACAGGCGCGCAGGCTCATATGATGGAGAGCAGGAGATTTCATGAGAAGTTCCGGAACGGGGAGGGTGCTGGCGACCCTCTTTCTTGGCGTGATGTTCGGGATTTATCGGCACTACCAGCAGATGCGCCAACTGGGCGGCGGGCGTGACGCGTTCCTGGCCCAGCAGAGCCGCTATTTCGACCGGATCACGCAGCTTCACTCGCTGGGTTTCATGCTGATCGCGGGAGTGATCATCGCGGCGATTGCAGTTGGGTTGTATGAGCTGATCGCGGCTGGGTTCACGAAGATGGCGGGGCCGAGCACGGCGGCGGAGTAGACTTGGCGCGAGCAAGCTAATGGATTTTCCTGCACGTCGCGCGTTTGTGCTTCTGCGCCAGCATCCTGTGCTGCTGGTCGGTCCATGGCTTGGCGTGTGTGCGCTTGGTTTTATCGGTCTCCAGGTAGTTCTGCAAGTGACCAACCGCTTGTACCCGGTTGTCGATCTGCGCGCCCTGAGGGCCTCGGGTCATGGAGACATGAATTCCGCTCTCGCGGAAAGCATGCGAGCAAGCTTTCTTCGCCTGGGTGCAATGGAGTGCGTTGCAATTGTGGAGTACGCGCTCAAGATTGTTGTATTGGCTCTGACCGTTCTGCTGGTGGCACAGGTCGCCAGATACGGTGCAGATACATTTTCCGATGCAATGGAGCGGTTGCGGAAGGTTCCGGCGGTTACCAGCACTTTGCTGAAGCTATTCCTGCTGGTGCTGGTTATCGGGGTTGGCACTACTCTGATCGCGACAGTGCCGGTACTCCTGTACGTCCCGTGGCAGATCCGCATGCGTGGCGCTGTGAACGCCACGCCTGCTTTCCTGAGATGGGGCCGTATCCTTTCCGCGGATGTGGGGAGGTTACTGTTTGTCTTGTGCGTGATGCCGTTCTTCCTCTCTTTCGTCGCGCATTTTCTGCAGCGACCGCCAGCAGACGAAGATGCGCATCAAGGGCTGCTGGGGCGCGCTCTAGGCTACGGCACAGTGGCTTTCGCCGTTGAAGTTGCTTTGGGACTTCTACTGCATCCGCTTCAGGTGCAGTTTGCGGGTTCGCACGCGGTGGGTGCTGTGATTTGGCAGACCCTGATTGGACTAGCCACGAATCTCATTACTTCCTTGCCGACGATTGTGTGCGTGGTCGCGATTGTGTTGCTGGCGATGGGCGCCGAGGAGCCGGTAACCGAGGTGGAAGTCGCATAGCTCCTGGTGGGGCGGCAGCGTATCCTGTAAGTGGAAATCTATGCCTGAAACGAATGCAAATTTCGCCACGGTGGAAGAGGCGGTCGCGGAGATCCGCGCGGGGCGCATGGTGGTCGTCGTAGACGACGAGGACCGCGAGAACGAGGGCGACCTGACGCTGGCGGCGGAGTTCGTCACGCCGGAGGCCATCAACTTTATGGCGCGCTACGGGCGCGGGCTGATCTGCCTGACGCTGACCGAAGAGCGCGCGGACTACCTGCGGCTGGGGCCGATGAGGGCGGAGAACACGTCGCGCTTCGGCACGGCGTTTACCGAGACCATCGAGGCGCGCGAGGGCGTGACAACGGGAATTTCGGCAGCGGACCGGGCGCATACGATCCGCGTCGCAATCGATCCACGATCGAAGGCGAACGACCTGGCGCGGCCGGGGCATGTGTTTCCGCTGCGCGCGCGCAAGGGCGGCGTGCTGGTGCGCGCCGGGCAGACCGAGGCTTCGGTGGACCTGGCGCGGATGGCGGGACTGGTTTCGGCGGGCGTGATCTGCGAGATTATGAACGAGGACGGGACCATGGCGCGGGTGCCGGACCTGATCAAGTTCTGCGAGGAGCATGGGCTGAAGATGCTGACCGTGGCGTCCCTGATCCGCTACCGGCTGCAGCACGAGCGCTATATTCACCGCGTGGCCGAGGCTACGCTGCCGACCCGGTACGGCGACTTCCGCATGATCGCGTATGAGAGCGAGGTGGACGGCGCGGAGTCGCATGTGGCGCTGGTCTACGGCAACCGGATCGACAACCAGATTGGCGACGAGGCGCCGGGCCAGGCGGAAGACGAGCCGGTGCTGGTGCGCGTGCACACGCACTGCCTGGCCGGAGACGTATTTGGGGCTACGCTGTGCAACTGCCATGCGCTGGTGGACAACTCGCTGCGCATGATCGCCGAGGCGGGCGAGGGCGCGTTGATCTACCTGCACAACGGCGCGCGCGGGTTCAGCATCGACCGGTCCGGGGTTGCGGGGAAGGCCGGGGTTGCGCCGTACAGCCTGGTGCTGCACCGAGATGCGAACCGAAGTGCGAAGCCGAATGAAGCGTACGACGATCGCAGCCAGCGGGCGCAGCGCATTCTGCGCCAGGTTGGGCTCGGCGGGCAAATCCTGTCGGACCTCGGCATCAGCCGCATTCGCCTGCTGACCAACACGCGCACGCACGTTCCTGCGCTGCAGGGGTTCGGGATCGAGATTGTGGAGCAGGTGCCGGTGCCGGTGGGCGCCAATGCGGTGTCGAGGGCCTGATGAGCGTGACGCGAAAGCACACGGCGAAGTTATGTGCGGCGTTTCTGTTGGGCTGGCTCGCCTGCACGGGCGCGGCGGCGCAGACGGCTCACTGGGTGGGATCGTGGGCCTGTTCGCAGCAGCAGCCTGAGCCGCAGAACGCGCTCGCCCCCGAAGATCTGCGCGATGCCACACTGCGCGAAGTCGTTCATCTCTCCATCGGTGGAGACCAGATTCGCATGCATATTTCCAACGCGTTTGGCAGCGAACCGCTGCACCTGACGGCAGTTCACGTGGCGCGGCCGGGGACGGAGCGGGGAACAATCGATGGAAGCATCGATGCGTCGACCGACAGGGCGCTCACTTTTGGCGGCAAGCCGGACGTGACTGTGCCGGCCGGCGCGGAGTATATCTCCGATCCCATTGCGTTTCCGGTGGCGGCATTTTCTGACCTTGCAGTGTCGCTGCATTATGACCAGCCTCCGGCGCAGCAGACAGGCCATCCGGGCTCCCGGGCCACGTCGTACGTGGTGCGCGGGGACAAAGTCTCCTCGGCGCGGCTGGACGATGTGAAGCGAGTGGAGCACTGGTATCAAGTTTCCGGCGTCGACGTGCTGGCGCCTGCGCAGGCAGCGGCCATCGTGACGCTCGGCGATTCGATCACCGACGGCCATGGTTCGACGACCGACGGCAACAATCGTTGGCCTGACCTGCTGGCGCGGCGCTTGCATTCCGATTCCAGGCTGTCCACGATGAGCGTTCTGAATGAGGGCATCGGCGGCAACCGGCTGCTGTTGGACGGCCTGGGTCCGAATGCACTGGCACGATTTGATCGCGATGTGCTCGCCCAGCCCGGAGTCCGCTATCTGATCGTGCTGGAGGGGGTCAACGACCTGGGGATGCTGACCCGCGACCACGATGCCTCGAGCAGCGAACATGACGCTTTGGTGCATAACATTCTCTCTGCCTATCAGCAGATCGCCCTGCGCGCGCACGCGCACGGCGTCCGAGTGATTGGGGCGACCATTCTTCCGTACGACGGTTCGGACTATTACCATCCCGGACCGGCAAACGAAGCAGACCGCCAGACGATCAACCAGTGGATTCAGAGTGCGACGGACTTCGATGGCGTGGTCGACTTCGACGCGGTCACGCGAGATCCGGCACACCCGAGCCGGCTTCTGCCCGCATTCGACTCCGGCGACCACCTGCACCCATCGCCCGCCGGATATAAGGCGATGGGCGAGGCGATTCCGTTCACGCTGTTCCTGCACTAGCAGCGGCCGCCGTCAGCGCACTGTCCAGCTCGGCGTCGAGCAGGGAAGCGAGGCCGCGTTGGCGCATCGCGCGCTCGAATGCAGCGTGATCGGCATATTTGTAAAGGATGGTCTGAAATCCGAGTGCCGCGGCGGCCGCGATATTCTCTTCGCGGTCGTCGAGGAAGAGGATGTTGGCGGGCGCGGTGTTCATGGCTTCGGCGGTGTTGAGGAAGATGGCGGGCTCGGGCTTGGCCATGTGCAGCGCGTGGGACCAGACGCATTGGTCGAAGCCGGAGAGCCACGGGAATCTGGCGACGATTCCCTGGGCCATGCAGTCGCCGATGTTGGACAGGATGCCGGTGTGGATGCCCGCGCGCTGCAGCCGGCCGGCCCACTCGACCATGGGCGGGTTGAGGCTGGCCCAGAGGTCGATGTCGGCGGCGAGCAGCGCAGCGAGTTGCCCGGCATCGAGCGTGATGCCGGCGTGGGCGGCAACCGTGTGCCAGTAAGTGGGGCCGGTGAGGGCGGCGCGGTCGTAGTCGTGGCGGAACTTCCAGTAGGCGTCGTGCAGGCGGGCTTCGTCCAGGCCGGTGATGGCGCGGATTCGCGCCCACGCTGCCGGGTCGGGCGGCCCGGAGAGCACCTGGCCGTAGTCAAACAGGACCGCGTGAATGCGGCTTGCAGCGGCCTGCCGGCCGGAAGGGGAGTTTTCTGCAAATGGAGAGGGCATCTGGTTCGATTGTAGGCGATACCCGTGAAGGGGCGGTGGCTGCAACGCCGCTAGGCTGACGAGCAATGCAATCCGCGATGTGGATCCCGGAGTTGAGGCGCTGGCTGGACGAATGCGCGCGCGAGGCAGGCTTCGACGCTGCCGGCGTTGCCGAGGTGCGCGCGCCGGACGATCCAGCGGTTGCGCAGGAGTCGGCGCGTTACACAGGATGGGTGGAAGCGGGGCGCGCGGGTGAGATGGAGTATCTGACGCGGCGCGATGAGTCCGGCAGGCTGGTGCGCAGCGCCCTGCGGGTGGCGATGCCGTGGGCCCGCTCGGTGGTGGTGTGCGCGCTGAATTACAACGCGGACGCGCCGAGGTCGATTGACGCCGCGCCGCTCGGGACGGGTTGGATCGCGCGCTATGCCTGGAGCGGCCGCACGCTGGAGGACGGAACCAACGTCGCAACGGATTATCACGATGAGCTGCTAGGCCGGCTGCGCCGGATCGAGGCGGGATTGCTTGCGCGTGCAGGATGCGAAACCCGCTGCTACGTCGATACGGGGCCGCTGGTCGAGCGCAGTCTCGCGGTGCAGGCCGGCGTGGGCTGGGTCGGCAAGAACACCTGCGTGCTGAATCAGCAGCTCGGATCGTGGCTGCTGCTGGGGGTGATCGTTACCTCGCTGCCGGTGGAGGAGCGGGTCACATCGATGGCGGCGCTGCTGCCTGCGCGGGACCGCTGCGGCACCTGCACCCGCTGCATCGATGCTTGCCCCACGGGCGCGTTGCTGGGGACGAAGCAGGTTGCGGGCCCGCGCGAGATGGACGCGTCGCGCTGCATTGCGTATCTGAACATTGAGAAGAAAGGCGCGATCGACGGGAGCCTGCGCGGGCCAATGGGCCGTCAGGTCTTCGGGTGCGACATCTGCCAGGATGTCTGCCCCTGGAACCGGAAGGCTTCCATCGGAGACGCTGACGGAATGCAGGCGCGGCGTGAGTTGATCAATCCAGCGCTGGACTGGCTGGCGGCGATGGATGCGAAGGAGTTCAAGCGGCGCTTTAAGGGTTCGCCGCTGGAACGCACCGGACGCAAGCGGCTTTTGCGCAACGTGGCGATTGCGATGGGAAACAGTGGGGAAGCAACGTTCCTTGCCCAGTTGGACGAGTGGCGAGCCGGTGAGGATGCGGTGCTCGCGGAGGCCGCGGAGTGGGCGCGGGCGCGGATTCTGGCGCGACGGACTGCGGGCTGAAGCAAATCCGGGACCGATTGAAGCTTCGGACCGCCCCCAAACGTCTGCTAGCCTAGCAACGAGTCACGTTTTGCGGCTGGGAAGCGCGGGACGTGAGCAGACTGGCCTCTACCCCATCCGCGCCAGCCCGGGAGCAAGGTTCGCCACGATGTCCGCAGGCAATTCGAAAGAAGATACCCTCGAAGCTCCGGCAACCGTTCCCATCTCCGAGGTGCGCCCGGTGGTTCGCGCCACAGGCTTGTGGGCGCAGGTCGCCGCGCTGGCGAAGTACATGACCAGGACCGAGGTGCATACCTACGCGTTCAGCGTGGCGGCCAACGTCATTCTGTCGCTCTTTCCGTTCATCGTGATGATGTTGACCATTTCGCGCCAGGTCTTCCACTCGCAATCGATGGCGACGGTCGTCGGTGAGATGATGACCACTTTTCTGCCCTCGAACCAGGATTTCATCATGCGCAACATGCAGATCCTTGCGCATCCACATAAGAGTACGCAGGTTTATTCCATCGTCATGCTGTTGATCAGTTCTACCGGCGTGTTCCTGCCGCTCGAAGTTGCTTTGAACCGGGTGTGGGGCGTAACCAAGAACCGCTCGTACCTGCACAATCAGGCCGTCTCGCTCGGTCTCGCGTTCGGCGTCGGAGTGCTGGCGATGACTTCCGTTGCGCTGACTGCCGGCCAGAAGTCGATTCTCACATGGCTTTTCTTACGCCCCATCGATAACAAGTTCCTAGCCAAAATCCTCGTCCCCGTTGGCAATCTACTCTACAAGCTATTCGAAGGCGGCACGATGCGTATCTGCGCTCTGGCCGCGAGCATACTTATCTTCTTCCTCATTTATTGGATACTGCCCAACCGCAAGGTCCCAGCGCGCGCTGTGCTTCCTACTGCCATCATCATTGGCCTGCTGTGGGAACTTGCCAAGCACCTCTATGTGCTGGCGCTTCCGAAGTTGGACTTCCAGGCTGTGTACGGCCCTTTCTATGTCTCGGTGGGATTGATGATCTGGGCGTTTCTCTCAGGGTTGCTGCTGCTGGCGGGTGCGCACTTTTCGGCGACGCGTTATGCTCTGTCCGTGGCGCGGCAGGAAGAGAGCAAGGATCGTGAGGAACAGGGTAAGGAGAACGATGCAGCAGGCGCCTGAGTCCGTTGCACAGCAGGACAACCCCAGGTGGTGGAGGCGAAGGCCCCCCACCGGAGTGGCGGGCGCGGTCTTCTGGCTCGCGCTGTGGTTCGGGCTGCTGTGGCTGCTGCGCCAGACGCCCACTCCCGGCCGCACGCTGCTGGGCTGGATGCAGGTGCTGGTGGGGATAGCGCTGATCGGGCTGGCGGCGCCGCTGGTCTGGCGCCTGGTGAATGAGCACCTATTGTGGAGTCTGCGCAACAAGCTCATTCTGACCTACCTGCTGATCGGCCTGGCGCCGGTGGTGCTGGTAGTGACGTTTGTGACCATTTCGGTCTGGGTTGCTGCGGGCCAGTTTTCCATCCACCTTGCCGATTTGCGCATGCGCCAGGAGCTGGACGAGTTGGGGGTTAATAACGCTACACGCGCGGGCATGATGGCGCGCATGATGCGCGCGCGAGAGGAGGGCTTTATTGGGCAGGCGCCGCCGCGGCGATCCAACGTGCGACCGGCGCGGGCCGCAACACCAGCCGCGCCCGAGGATACGTCCGCAGCCGCAGCCGATGCCAGTGCCGCCTCGGAGGCGACGCTGTCATCCGAAGCTCCGCCGGACCCGTTGCGTGCGCGCCTGCACCCGCACACGGCGATTTACCTGAATGGCGCTTCATTGCCGACGCTGGCGGGTGTGCCTGCGTCCATTGTTGCGCAAAATTCAATGGCGCGAACCCCGCTCGGCTTTCCCGCGTGGGCGGCCGACCTGCATGGCGAGCAGATCCGCTACCTGGTGCTTGACGGCGAGGATCTTTACCTGGTGGCCATCGACCAGCGCACGGTCGAAGGCAGCGGCATAGTAACGGTAATCACCAGCCTGCCCATCGACGGCGCACTGGTGGACGTAATCGCAAAAGGGCTGGGCCGGGTGAACCTCCTGACTGGGGTGGTGACCGGCGACCTGCTCACCGCGCCCGCGGACGTGCCGCCTGACCCAGAACCCTCGCGCCCGCGCGAGATTACTTCCGGGCAGATCGTTCGCAAGGGCACCAGGGTTGCCTCCGTTCACGGCGGGACCGAGCCGATCTCAGTCTATGTCTACGACTTTGGCGTGCGCTTCACCTCGACCCTGGACACCGTCGACTGGGAGACCGGCAAGGCTGCCGCGTTGCCCGCGGTCATCGAGGTGCACTCGCGTCCCTCGCTGCTCTACCGGCAGCTCTTCGGCAGTTCGCTCGGCGGGGTCGTTACCAGTGCTATCCGCTACGGCCTGATTGCGCTGTGCATGCTCTTCGCGTTGATTGAGGCGCTTGCCCTGTGGATGGCGCTGCGCCTCAGCAGCGACTTCACAAAATCGGTCGAAGAGCTTTACGCGGCCACTCAGCGGGTCGACCGCGGCGACTTCATACATCGTATTCCTGCAGCACACCGGAGGCAGAAGGACCAGCTGAGCGAGCTGAATCGTTCGTTCAATCGTATGACCGGATCGCTCGAACGACTGCTCGCCGAGCAGCAGGAGAAGGAGCGCCTGCAGAGCGAGCTCTCCATTGCCCAGGAGGTGCAGGCCAATCTCTTCCCCCACCATGTGCGCAACCTGCCCCGGTTGGAGTTGCATGGCATCTGCCGCCCGGCGCGTTCGGTCTCCGGCGACTACTACGACTTTCTTATCTTCCATCATCCGAATCATCCGGATGGCTCGCCGGGCGGTGAGTCGGGCGTCGGCATCGCGCTGGGGGACATCAGCGGCAAGGGCATCTCGGCGGCGCTGCTGATGGCGACGCTGCACTCCGCCGTGCGCGCCTACCGGCTGGCGAGCGAGGACCTGGTGTACAGCGAAAGCTCGCTCGCCGGCCTGAACGTGAGCCGCGAAGGCCTGCCCGGAGACAGCGGCAAGCTCTTCGAATCGCCCGGCCGCATCCTGTCGATGTTGAACCGACACCTGTACCGCAGCACGCAGCCGGAGAAGTACGCCACGCTCTTCCTGGCGCACTACGACGCGGACACCGCGCAGCTCACGTACTCAAATGCCGGGCACCTGCCGCCGCTGGTTCTGAGCCGCGACGGGAAGATCCGGCGGCTCGACCGCGGCGGCACCGTAGTGGGCCTGATCGACGGCATGCGCTACGAGGAAGACCGCATCCAGATGAACGCCGGTGACATCCTGGTAGCCTATTCCGACGGCATTACCGAGCCGGAGAACGACTTCGGCGAGTTTGGGGAGGCGCGCCTGATGGAGGTTGTCGCGCGCTATCGCGACCAGCCGCTGGGCATCATCTCCGCGCAGGTGATGCTGGCGCTCGATGCGTGGATCGGCGCCGAAGAACAGCCCGACGACATTACGCTGGTCCTGGCGCGGCAGTTGTGAGCGGCGCCTACTTGACCTTCGTCGAGCCAACGTAATCCTTAAGCTCGATCGTCGCGGCTGGCATTTCGATCCGGAGCCGGCGCTGAAAACGTTCCTCGACAAACTTGATCGGCAGTCCGGGGCAAAGATATCCAGCGGGAAAGCTCAATTGGAGTGGCGTTACAGCGACCGAGCTGATGTGCGGCAGCAGGGAAACGGAGCCGGAATTGCCAACCAGGCCGAACGAGGGATCGACCGCCGCATCCGGGAAGGTGCATGGACCGAGCTTCCTGAACGTCTCGATCGCGAAGCGGGGCAGGGCCGGGAAGGCCGACCGGCAGTTGACGACCGAGTAGGTCTCATCCAATAAGCAGAAACCAAGCCCCGGAATCCGAGCCCCAGCGGTAGAGAGCGTGGACTCCACTGGAGGCTGATCCTGAAGTTGCGTGAGGGCGAATTCGATGTGCAGCGAAACTGGACTGCCGGCGAGCCGGTCGTAAACGCTTTTCGGAATAGAGAACTCCGAATACGCCGTGATCTGGCCGGAAGATTGACTGGACGCAAGGGTCCCCGCCTGGGAGAGCCAGGGCGACTGCCATTGATAGCCATTCGTCCCGGTCAGCGTCAACCTGTGGCCGTCCAGAGCAAAGCTTGTGCTCGACCCGATCCCCGAGAGCAGCAGGGGCAGATGAAGAAACAACCGCGCGTCGGGATCACTGGGCAGGGGAGTTCCGAACGCACGCAGCGGATTGCTGTCGAACTGGACGGAGACGGGAGCGGGGCTCGTGGGCAGCGGGTATTCGTAAGCCGCAAGCGATGTCCCGGGCACGGTCACCTGCAGCAGCAGCGTCAGGACAGGGGCCAGGACGAGGATGTTGAGGGAGCGCCCGGTCGTGCGATTCCGGTATTGATTAATAAGTGCCGCCAATAGGACGGCTGCAATCAGGAAGAGCTGCAGCGGAAGAAGACTTCGCGGAGCCAGTCCCTTGAATTGAGTTGGAAAAGAGGCTACGGCCGCCAACATGGCGATAAAGACCAGCAGCACCAGCATGGCTTGCCCAATGGATCGAGTCAGGGCCGCCGCGCACACGACTGGAAGCACAAAGACGACCGTGAAGATTAGCAGGTTGTGCAATAGCGCGGGGATGCTCTGCGCAATGGATAGGTGTGCCTGGTGAAGCAGGAGTATCTGCGAAACCACCAGCGGGAGGTAAAGGAAGGCCAACAGAAAATAGCACTTCGCAGCAATCAGCTTGGACCATTCGTAAGGCCGCGTTGTCCAGAACTGGTTCAAACCAACCAGGCGTTCTGCCTGGATCAGGGAAGTAATCAGGACCACCCATATCATGCAAAATGTCAAAACCAATACGTGGGTTAAGGTGTCCGTGGAAAAAAAAGAGCAGAGGGTTTGAACTCCAGCTTCTCGACTCAAGCACGGTGAAGAGAGTCAGAGTGGAAATCGGCATCAGCAGTTGCGGCAACATTTGCGCCGTGTCCTTGCGGAAGATGTTGAGGGACTGGCTCATTTCGTTGCCCCCCGCTCGGACTTGGCGCGGATGCCGCGGTTAGTACGGGCGTTGGCGAGGAAGATGGAACGCAGCGACAACGGCTCGAAGGCCAATTCGCTGGCACCGGGGAAGATCGTCCGGATGTGCGCAATCGTCTTCTCCTGGGTGCTGAACGCGGAATCCTTGAAGCGCACACGCGAACCCGAGTGCTCGACCTCCAGCCACGACTCCGGCAGGTCTGCTGCTCTGGTTGCGGACGCATCGATGTGGAACTCGACCTGGCGGAAGCGGTTGCTGAGGGCGGTCATCTCTTCGGAGAAGATCAGGCTACCCTGCTCCAGATACCCGATGTGGCTGGCAAAAGTTTCGATTTCCGCAAGGTCATGCGAGGAGAGAAAGATTGTGGTTTCTCCGATGCGGTCCAGCAGGCCCTGGATCAACTCGTCCCGGACCAGGGGATCGAGCCCGGAAAAGGGCTCGTCGAGAACCAGCAACGCAGGCCGGTAGCATAGCGTGCTGACGAACGCTGCCTTCATCCGCATACCCCGCGAAAGATGCCGGAGTTCACGGTCGAGCGGCAGGGCGAAGTCGGACAATAGCTGCTTCTCCAGCGCGTAGTCCCAGGTGGGGTAAAACGGCCGCAGATAGCTGAGGAAGGCGCCTACGGTCATTGAGTCCGGCATCTCCTGGGTCTCTGAGACGTAGCCAATGCGATTCAATACTGCGCCGCGAATCTGCCCCGAGGCCAGCCCGAGGACCTCCGCCGTGCCCGAGGTGGCAGGCTGAAGATTCATCATCAACTGGATCAGCGTCGTCTTTCCGGCGCCATTGGGGCCGACCAGGGCATATACGGAACCCGGTTCAACGGAAAGCGTCACGTCCTTGAGCGCGGTCTGGGCGCCGTACATGCGGGTTAGGGAGTGAGTGGCAATGGACGGAATCGTCATCGGCGCGCCTGACCTCGACGGCTTGGAGTGAGTAGCTCGTACTGCTTCGCGATCGAGCGGACGAGTTCTTCCTGCTCGACCCCGAGTCTGCAGGCGTCGACCACCAACTCTTCGATCTGGCGGCCCAGAAGCCTGGTCCGCTCGCGAGGATTTGAGTCAGGGGGCGTCAAAACAACCGTACCGATGCCGGGATGCATCGCCAATAAGCCTGCATCGATGAGTTCAGTGACAGCCCGATGGGCGGTGTTGGGGTTGATCCGCAGGTCTTTCGAGAGCGTGCGGACCGAGGGAAAGGGCTCGCCCGGGCGCATGTGCCCCGAGATAATTGCCCGCTTGGCTGCATAAACGATCTGGTCGGAGATCGGGATGCCCGGTTGGAGCGTGATGGGGAATGGTGTCACTAGTGTAGTAATACAACTAATACACCCAGATTGCAAATCAACGCTTACCGGCCGGTTCAATCAGCCTCTTGCGCAGTCTCTCGGTCTGGTCGACTGCCTTGGATCGACCCAAGAAATTGACAGCCATTGCCAAAAGGGGCTAATAGCAATAGATCACCCGGGCCATCCCCACACAATTCGTTTGCAGTTCCCCCAGGCGGTCGATGTGCGGCATGCATGTTCGTTCGGACACAGTTCAACATTGGAGGAGAAAATGACGAAGATGGTTCGCAAGGCGGTACAGGCAACCCTGATTCTGACGGTGCTGACGATTGGCTGCGCGAAAGCCGGTTCGGAGTTCGTCGGCAAGTGGGTGAATACCGGCAACAGCGCCGACACTATGACCATCGCGCGCAATGGGGACCAGTTCCAGATCACCGGAGCTAACCAGCAAACTATGGACGCAGCCATTGCCAAGGACGGAACGCTGCAGATGTCCGGCATGCCGGGCATGGACCTGAGCCTGACGTACGTCAAGAGTTCGGACACGCTGCAAGGACCGGGCATGTTCGGCCCGACCGTGTATAAGCGGGCCAAGTGAAGTCAGGGCGTGCCTGGCATCGCCTTCACCACGATGTTGTTGGGCGCGCCGCCTGCGGGCAGGATGGTGAACAGCGCGGGCACGCCGCTGCGGTCAACGGTGCGAATGACGGAAACGTCGCCGGAGCGGGCGTCGGCGGCCAGCAGCAGGTGCTCGTCGGCGGAGAACGCAAGCGTATCGGGAGCGTGGCCGGTGGGGACGCTGCCGGCTTTCATTGAATCGTCGATGCTCCACAGGTTGACCGAGTCGGAGCCGAAGTTGGAGATATACAACGTGCTGTTGTCCCCGCTGACGATGCCGAAGGACGGTTTGTTGCCGATGGGGTAGGTCCCGCCGACCTCGTTGGTCTGGGTATCGATCTCGGAGAAGGAGCCGGAGGCAAAGTTGGAGCAGAATACTTCGCCGCCATCGGGCTTGAGCGCGAGTTGGATCGGGGTCTGGCCGACGTCCATCAGGGCGAGCATGCGGTCGGTCAGCAGGGAGGGGTTCTGCTTCGCCTCCCATGAGTCTGGCGCAGCAGCGAGCGAAATCGCCATCACCTGGTGCCCGCCTGAGCAGGCGACGAACGCCTTATTCAGTTTATCCGGCAGGATCACCGCATCGGTGGCGCCCGGGCAGCCGGAGAATACGGCGCGCAGGTGCGGCAGAGTCTGCTTCTCCGCGGGCTTCGGTTTCAGCGGCAGGCCGGGAAGGATCGGCTTTGCTTCCGCCGGGGGCGGTTCGACCGCGTAGATGGAGACGCTGCCGCTGCCGCGGTTGGTCACCACCAGCGAGCGCATGTCCGGCGAGATGCGCGCCAGGCCGGGCTGCTCGCCGGTGCCGACTACGCCGATCTCGCGCCGGCTGTCCAGGTCGATCACGCTGACGGTATTCGATCCGCTGTTGGCCACGTAGGCGCGCTGGCCGGCGGCGTCCACATCGATGAAGTAGGGAAGCTTGTGGACGGGGATGGTCGCGACCACGCGGTTCGTATCCGTGTCGATCACCGAGACCGAACCCGTGCCCGACGGGATGCCTGCGTTGACCACGTACACCTCGTTCCGTTTCGGATTGGCGGCGAGGCCGGTGGGCTGGTTGCCGACCTGCAAGGTGCCCTCCTGCCGCAGGTAGACGAGGTCGAGGACGGAAACGGTGTTTGACGAGCCGTTGCTGACGTAGGCGAACTCGCGGTAGCCGGCGGGGACGTCGGGAAAGCGGCCGCGATGGCAGCCAACGTCCGCCAGCAACAGCATGGAAACGGCGAAGGCGGCAAGGCGAAGGTTGCTCGAGCTGCGAAAGCGCCTGAGCGTCCGAAGAGAAGAATCTGCGCAACAGATTGCAACCGACCAAACTGACTGGATGATTTGCACTTCTGCGAGTCTAGCGGCGGCAGAACCCGTCCGCAAGCGCGGGTTGCCTGCAGGGAAACCGGGCCTGGGACGAAACTTTTCGGAGCGCGCCGGTTTTATACCGGAGAAGCGAGATTCCGACTCAAGCCGGAATTCACGCATCACTGACATACTCCTCGGACAACGAAGCCGGAAACGATTCTTCGGCTTCGTTGATTTTTTGCCCTCACCCAAATCAGGAATCTTCGCGATTCATGGAAGCGAGCGGATCATCCGTGCCGGTACTCTTCGGCGTGTGCATCCATTGCCACGCGGTCCACACGGAGTACCCGCCCTGGATCAGCCACACCGAGAGATAGACCCAGAGCAGGTGATGGGCTTCCATGCTGCTGCCGAATATCCAGCTGAGTTTCATTTTGCCATCTCCAGTGAGGCTTCGATGGCCAGTAGCGCGGCGTCCTGGTCGCGTGCCTGGCGGCGGCGCTCCAGCACGTAGCGGAAGATGAGGATGAAGATCCCCCACATGGTCCATGCTGCCAGGTTCCAGAGGAACGCAGGAAGCATCGAGGGATCCATCTTTGCGTCCGGATCGCCGGACAAGAAGATCGGCGCAGGATGCTGCGTACGCCACCAGCGAATGGACATGTAGACGATTGGAACATCGATCCCTGCGAAGATCGACAACACCGCCGCCAGGGTCTGGGTCTGCCCGGTGGCGGAGAGCTTGCGCAGCATCAGATAGCTGACGTAAAGCAGCCACAACAGCAACATGCTGGTCAGGCGCGTATCCCATGTCCACCAGATACCCCATGTCACGCGGCCCCAGAGCATTCCGGTCCACAGGCAGATGGTGGCGTAGACAACGGTCACCTCTGCTGACGAGATCGCCCACGCATCCGCGGTAAGTGCCTTCAGCGGATCGCGTTGCCGCCAGTAGAGATAGAAGAGCGACGCAAAGAGATTCACGTAGGGGAACAACAGACTCAGCATCGAGTGGGGAACGTGGTAGTAGATGATGCGGAAGACGTTGCCTTGGAGCGCATCCGTAGGCGCCAGCAACAGGCCCATCCGTGTGGCCTGCGCAAGAACACCCACCGTCAGGAGGAACCAGGCGATGCCAACAAGGCCGAGAATGCGGGAGCGCTGCACGATGTGCTTAGTTTACCGCGAAGGCGGCGATTTGGGGGTGAGGGATTGTGACAGGCGTCCCGCACTTCCGGCGGAGCCGGAGAAGCCGACCTATTCCGCGTTCAGCACAGTGTCAAACAGCAGCAGGCAGACGGTGGTGAAGGCGATGTTGTAGGCGATGAGGAGGCGGATCCAGAGGCCCGGCTCGAACTCGCCTGTGAGGATAGCGGTGGTGGCCTGCATCATGCCCAGTAGCGCGGGGATGGAGATGGGGAACAGAATAAGTGGAAGCAGCAGTTCGCGATTGCGCGTGCGCAGGCCGAGCGCGGCAAAAAAGGTGCCGTTGCACACCAGCGCCCAGGTGCCGAGCGGCATCACCACCGCAAGCAGCCAGCCCTGCCCGAGCGCGTGCAGGTTGTAGAAGACGATAAAGAGCGGCGCCAGCACCACCTCCACCAGCGCCACGAACAGGAAGTTGGCCAGCGCCTTGCCGAGAAACAGCGCCGATGGCGGTGCGGGCGACATCCTCTGCGCGTCCAGCACCCGATTGCGTAGCTCCCTCGTCCAGGCCTGGTTAAGCGCGGTGATGGACGCGAACAGCAGCGCGACCCACAGAATGCCGCCGGCAATCTGGCGGGACATGGCCGCGGTGGGATCGAATGCCAGCGAGAAGACAACCACCACCAGCAGCGAGAAGAACAGCATCCCGTTGATCGAGTCGCGCGAACGCCATTCTAGTTGCAGGTCTTTGCGCAGATGGGTGAGGACGTGGCCGAAGTAATTCACGCGTGCACCTCTGCGCCGGTGGCGGCGGGGGCGGCTTTGGTGAGGTCGGCGAGCGTGGCGCCGGTTGCGCGGAGGTAGTCCGCGGGCGCCAGCACCAACTGGGTTCCGCGCTGCCCGGCGGAGACCGAGATCGCATCATGCAGCTCGATGGTCTCGTCCGCGAAGGCAGGGAAGGGGGTGCGCGCGGCCATCACGGTGACTCCGCCGCGCACGTAGCCGGTGAGCGGTTCGACATCCTTCAGCGAGGCCAGCTCCACCTTCTTCACGTCCGCGGCGTGAGCCAGCTTCTTCAGGTCAAGTTCTGCGTCGCCGGGGATGACGGCGAAAAAGTGAGCGGCAGCGCCGGTGGCGGCGCGGGTCAGCAGCGTCTTGAAGACTTGTTCGGCAGGCATGCCGAGCTTGCGCGCAACCGAGATCGCGCTGAGGTCGTCGGGATCCACCTCGTACGTCTGCACCTCGTAGGCGATGCCGAGCGAGTCGAGCAGGCGCGCCGCGTTGGTCTTGGCCGGGCGGGTGGGCTTCATTGTTCTGCTCCGCGCGCCTTGGTTGCAGCTTGCGGGCGGGTAGAGAGAGAAATAATTGCCCCGGCCTTCATGGTCAGCGTCGTCTCCGCCAGTGGCTCGGCAAGCTTGGGCTGATGAGTGGTGAGGATGATGGTGCGGGCGCGGACGGCTGGCGCCGCCTCCGGCGCGGAGCCCGGCTGAGCAGGTGCGTCCAGTGGCGATTCCACGGGCCAGGTGCGGAAGTCGAGCAGCAACTCCACCATATGGTGGGCGGACTCGACGTCGAGATTCGAGAACGGTTCGTCGAGCAGAAGCAGCTCGGGGTCGGTCTGCAGCACGCGGGCAAGGGAAGCGCGCTGCCGCATGCCCTGCGAGTACTGGCCGACGGGGCGCGGGAGTGCGGGGTCCAGGCCCACCGCGCGCAGCGCCATCTCCGGCGAGGTGGTGCAACTGCACACGATGTGTTCGGTGCGTTGCAGCGCGGCAAAGTAGCGCAGGTTTTCCAGGGCGGAGAGCTCGTCGTAGAGCATGGAGTCGTGGCTCATGTAGGCGACGCGGCGGCGCTGCTGGCGCGGCTCCTGGCGGAAGACATGCACCGTGCCCCGGCTGGGTGCGATCAGCCCGGCAAGCAGCCGCAGTAGCGTCGATTTGCCCGCGCCGTTGTCCCCCAGGATGACCGTTGACGATCCCACTGCGAACTCGACCGACACCTTGCGCAGCGCCGCAAAATTTCCGTAGAGCTTGGAGACGGAATCAAGCCGTGCAGCCGGTGCGTGGTTGGATTCGGTTGCGGGGGTGGGTTCGATCATCTCTGAGAGTATAGAGCGCATGCTTCAAATGACCGGGGCTTGCGGACGAGCGCTCACACGGTAACGGAGAATCAGGTTGTGCATGAGGTTACCGGCCTATCATACGCGAAACGCTGGGGATATCACTTTGCCGGGGCGAGCATGGCGGTGTTACCGGCAGGCGCGGCGCCAGGCTGCGCGGGGGCGTACTTCGAGGCGCACTTGGCCTGCAACTGGGTGGCGTGGAAGACGCCGTCGCGGCCATAGGTGCCAACGGCCAGCGCCTGGGCGTCGTCCTTGAACGTGTCGGGCGGCGGCTCGGCTCCCTGGTAGTCGACCTTCAGGGTGTGGCCCTGCTCCAGCAGCGTGAACTGCGCGTTGGTGCCCACGCGCTGAATGCTGCCCGGCAAGACGTTGCCGGCGACGCGCAGGTGGCGTGTGTACGCCTTATTGCCCATTGTGTTCAATTCGCTGACGGTGACGTAGTATTCCTTCGTCTTGTCGACGCCGGAGTAGGAGAGCCAGCCGACTGTGGCGAGAATCACCAGCGTCGCTACAATAATCTTGATGGGTGGCATACCGCGCATGATGAGTTGAGTTTACCAGCAAATGCAGGCAGCGCGGTGCTTTCGGCGCTGAGTAGTGTGATGAGCGTCACATTCCGGCATGCAGCGTCGGCGCCCCCCTTGAGCCTGTACAATTCCCCTGATTCTGCAATGAGGGTTTATGCGGGGTAGAGACGTGCCGGTATCCATCGATTATCTACCCGAACCGCGAAGGCCGCGGCGAGGGCGCAGGCTTCTGATTCTCCTGGCTGTAGTTGCCGCAATCCTGTTCGGGTTCGGGAGCGCGGTTTCGTATTGGGTCGACCTGCTGTGGTTTCAGTCGCTTGGCTATGGGGACGTGTTCTGGACCACGTGGCGCCTGCAGTGGGGTATTTTCGCGCTGTTTGCGGCAGTAACCTTTCTGATTCTGTTCGCAGCATTTACTGCGCTCAAGCGTGCCCACCAACCCGACCTGCCGAGCGAGCGCACAATTCTCTTCGGCGGACAGCCGGTCAAGCTGTCGGTCGAGCCGGTGCTGCGGGTCGCGGCCGTGGTTGTTTCGCTCATCGTGGCTGCGATTACCGGCGGGGCCATGACGGCGGATTGGCCGACGCTGGCGCTGTGGTGGAACGCCCCGCGCGCTGCGGGCACGGTCGTCGATCCGATCTTCGGCAGGACGCTCAATTTCTTCCTGTTCACGCTGCCGGCTTGGCACCTGATTCTCGGCTGGCTGCTGACGCTGTCGGTGATCTGCTGCATCGCCGCCGTTTTCTTCCTGATGATTACGGGCGCATTTCGTGCGTTCGACAAAGGCCGCATGACCTATGGCGCATCGCCGTGGCGTGGGCTGTCGGTTACGGGCGCAATCCTGCTGCTGCTCTATGCAGGCGACGTGTATCTCAGCCGGTTCGATATGCTGCTCGAGCACCACACGGTCTTCGATGGCATCAACTACACCGACGCGCACGTGATGCTGACGGGTCTTTTGATCGTGGCCGCGGCGCTGGTTCTTGGAGCGGCGATCGCCGCTGTAAATGCAGTGCGGACGCCGCGCGTGAAGTGGCTGGTTGCGGCGGTCGTTCCGGCTGGGGCCTGTTACGTTGCGCTTGGCCTGGTGGGGTGGTATGTCACCAACTTCGTCGTCAAGCCGAACGAGCTGGATCGCGAGAAACCGTACATTGCCTACAACATCGGGATGACGCGGCAGGCATTCGGGCTGGACAAGTTCTCGCAGCACGAATTCCCGGCCGAGACCACCGTCGACGCAACCGATCCAGCGAACAATCAGGCCACGCTGCAGAACATCCGCTTGTGGGACTGGCACGCTCTGCAGGACACCCTGCGCCAGGTGCAGGAAATCCGCACCTACTACGACTTTCCCGACATCGACATCGATCGCTATGCGATCGATGGAACGACGCGCGAGGTAATGCTCGCGACGCGTGAGCTAAACGTGGACAAGTTGCCGGAAAGCAGCCGGAACTGGATCAACGAGAAGCTGATTTACACGCATGGTTACGGCATCACCATGAACCCGGTGAACGGATTCACGCCCGAGGGCCTGCCCACTCTGATCCTGAGCAATATGCCGGTCCAAAGCACCGTGCCGGGCCTGAACGTGACGCGCCCCGAAGTTTACTTCGGCGAGATGACCAACACCGACGTATACGTGAAGACGAAGCAGCAGGAGTTCGATTATCCGCAAGGGCAGACGAACAGCCTGACGTCGTACCAGGGCACCGGCGGCATTGTGCTGGGCGGGTTTCTGCGGCGCATCCTGATCGCCTACGACCGCGACGATCTGGGCAAGCTGCCGTTCAGCGACGACGTGAACGCGCAGAGCCGCCTGTTGATGTTGCGCAATGTGCGCGACCGCGTCACGGCGCTGGCTCCGTTCCTCACGTTCGATCAGGACCCATACATCGTGGTGGGCGACGATGGCCGGCTCTTCTGGATGATGGATGCGTTTACAACTTCGGACAGCTACCCGTATTCGACCCATTACTCGCTGGGCGATAACTCGCTGAACTACATGCGGAACAGCGTCAAGGTAGTGATCGACGCGTACAACGGAACCACGACGTTCTATGTGTTCGACAAGGAGGACCCGATCCTCGCGGCGTATCGCAGCATCTTCCCGAGCCTGTTCAAGGATGTCTCTACCATGCCCGCCGACCTGCGCAAGCACGTGCGCTATCCCGAGTTGCTGTTCAAGCTGCAGGCGGACGTCTACGACCTGTACCACATGACGAATCCGCAGGTCTTCTTCAATCGCGAGGACCTGTGGACAGTGGCTACCGAAACCGGCTCGAGCGCAAACGGCGATCAGGCCAAGCAGGCCATGCAGCCGAACTTTGTCCTGATGAAGCTGCCGGGAGAGACGGGCGCGGAGTTCGTGGAGATTCTTCCGTTCACGCCGGCCAATCGCCCCAACCTGATTGGATGGATTGCCGGGCGTTGCGACGGCGCGAACTACGGAGAATCCGTGGTCTACGACTTCCCGAAAGGTAGGGTGGTGGATGGTCCGCAGCAGATCGAGTCGCGCATCGACCAGAACGCGGAGCTTTCATCGCAGTTGACGTTATGGAACCAGCAAGGCTCGCATGTGGTGCGCGGAAGCCTGCTCGTCATCCCATCCGGCAAGGCGCTGCTGTATGCCGAGCCGATCTTCCTGCAGTCGCAGACGAGCGCCATGCCGGAGCTGCGCCTGGTGGTGCTCGCGCTGCAGGACAAGCTGGCCTACGGCCCGACGTTCCAGGCGGCGCTGACGTCGCTCTACGGCGGCGGGGCTCCGGCAGTCACTTCGTCGGAGACGCCGCAAGTCGGCACGCCTCAGGCCGCACCGGCAACAACAAAGGGAGCACCGCCTTTGGCAGAAAACCAGAAGGCGCTGATCGCAGAGGCCGGGAAAGATTTTGCCGATTACCAACGCCTGACGGCCGAGGGCAAGCTGGGCGAAGCCGGACAGAAGCTGGATGCGCTGAAGGGCGTCCTCGCCAAACTGAACGCGTCCGCAAAATAGGCCTGCTTTTCCGAAGGATGGCGCTCGATGGGTTAGCTTCAAGAGGTCGCGGCTTGAGAGCGTGTGCGCCCCACTCTGTACACGATGGTCAGCAATGTGACCGCGCCGCAGGTGATGAGGCTCGCAACCATGCCCACAATCAGCGCGAGGTCGTGCTGGTAGACCCCGTGAACGATCGCGATCGCCTGCAGCAGGTTGAATCCGCCGAAGGTGATGAGCGAGATGCCCTCGTCGCTCTTCTTCCGCCAAATCGCCAGCGCCTGCGGAACGAACAGCGCCGCGTTGCCCATCAGGGCGAATCCAAAGACCACAGCGACAATCTGCTTCATGCGGTGCGTCTCCTGTTGCGATGGTCTCGAGCGCAGCCAGGATTGCTCACGGCACCATGGGCAAACCCGCCAATGCCATCGCGATCTCCTCGGCCGGATAGTCGTAGTTCTCGAGCATGCCTGCCTGGTAGTTGATGTACGACTGCATGTCGAAGTGGCCATGGCCGGAGAGGATGAAGAGAATTGTGGGCGACGTTCCCTCTTCCTTGGCGCGCAGAGCTTCGTAGATCGCTCCGGCGATAGCGTGGTTGGCTTCGGGCGCAGGAATGATGCCTTCGGCGCGCGCAAATTGAATCCCCGCGGCAAAGGCGTCCAATTGCTGCACCGCGCTGGCCTCGATCAAGCCCAGGTCCATGCAGTGCGAGACCAGCGGAGCCATGCCGTGGTAGCGCAGGCCGCCCGCGTGAATTCCCGGCGGGATGAACGTGCTGCCCAGCGTATGCATCTTCACCAGAGGCGTCAGATGTCCGGTGTCGCCAAAATCGTACGTGAAGCGGCCCTTGGTGAGGCTGGGACAGGCGGCGGGCTCGACCGCGACCACGCGCGCGTGGCACTGGCCCTTGAGCTTGCGGCCGAGATACGGCATCACCAGGCCGGCGAAGTTCGATCCGCCGCCGGTGCAGCCAACGATGATGTCGGGATCATCGCCCGCCAGCGCCATCTGCTCGATCGCCTCCTGCCCGATGACGGTCTGGTGCAGCAGCACGTGGTTAAGCACGCTGCCCAGCGCGTACTTGGTCTGCGGGTCCTTTGCGGCAATCTCCACCGCCTCGGAGATGGCGATGCCCAGCGAACCGTTGGAGTCGGGATGCTCCGACAGAATGGCGCGGCCGGTCTCCGTCTCGATGCTGGGGCTGGCGGTGACGGATGCGCCGAAGGCCTCCATCAATGCGCGGCGGTACGGCTTCTGGTCATAGCTGACGCGCACCATGTAGACCTTGCACTCCAGCCCGAAGAACGCGCACGCCATCGCCAGCGCCGAGCCCCACTGGCCCGCGCCGGTCTCGGTCGCGAGGCGCTTGGTGCCATCCATCTTGTTGTAGTACGCCTGCGCGACGGCGGTGTTCGGCTTGTGCGAGCCGGCCGGGCTCACGCCCTCGTACTTGTAGTAAATCTTTGCCGTCGTATCCAGCGCCTTTTCCAGTCGGCGCGCGCGAAAGAGCGGGGATGGCCGCCACTGTGCGTACACCTGCCGCACCGGATCGGGGATCTCGATCTCCCGCTCGGTGCTGACCTCCTGCATGATCAGGCTCATGGGAAAGAGCGGAGCGAGATCGTCGGGGCCAATCGGTTTCAACGTGCCCGGATGCAGCACGGGCGCCATGGGCTTGGGGAGATCGGCGACGATGTTGTACCAGACCTTAGGGATACGGCTCTGCGGCAGGGTGTACTGGATTGTTTCCATGCGCAACATTCTACAGTGACGATTGAGGGCCGGCTGTGACCGCCATACCAATTATCGACATGTGCGGCTTATCAGGCGCCTGGCGCTATGATGGTGGGGAATGTCCGGCCAGTCAGACTGAACCTTGAACTTCATCCCAATCGCTCCGCAGCGCGCGTGTGCTTAAGCGCCCCGCTAAGCCAACCGGCAGGATTCCAAGTCGATGACAGCAGAGAACGTGGCAACCAGGCAGAGCGAATCGACAAAGCAGCCGCTCTACAAGAGCCTGTGGGCGCAGGTGCTGGTCGCGATCCTGCTCGCGGTGGTGGTGGGTTTTGTCCGGCCCAAAACCGGCGTCGCGCTGAAGCCGCTCGGCGACGCATTTATCAAGCTCATCTCGATGATCATCACGCTGGTCATCTTCTGCACCGTGGTGTCGGGCATCGCCGGGATGAAAAGCCTCAAGAAGGTTGGGCGGGTTGGCGGCAAGGCGCTGCTTTACTTCGAGGTCATCTCCACCCTGGCGCTACTGATCGGGCTGCTGGTGGGAAACACAGTGCACCCGGGAGCTGGACTCAACATCAACCCCGCGAGCCTGGACGCAAAGAGCGTGTCGACCTACGCCAACCAGTCGAGCTATCAGACCACCAGCGATTTTCTGCTGCACATCATCCCCACAACCGTGGTGGATGCCTTTGCCAAGGGAGACATCCTCGAGGTCCTGTTCGTCGCCATCCTCTTTGGCTTCGCGCTTTCGATTGGCGGCCCGCGATGCCAGCCGGTCACGCAATTCATTGAGGCGATGACCGCCGCGGTGTTCAGCGTGGTCAACATCGTGATGCGCTTTGCTCCCATCGGCGCGTTCGGCGCCATGGCGTTCACCATCGGCAAGTATGGCATCTCCTCGCTGGGACCGCTGGCCAAGCTGATCCTCACGTTCTACGTGACCGCCATCGTGTTCGTCTTCCTGGTGCTCGGCAGCGTTGCCCGGGTGTGCGGCTTTCGCATCACGCGCTTTCTCTCCTACATCAAGGAAGAGATTCTGCTGGTGCTCGCGACGAGTTCTTCCGAGACCGCGCTGCCTACTTTGATGGAGAAGCTGGAAAAGCTGGGGTGTTCCGAAGGCCTGGTCGGGCTGGTGGTGCCCACTGGGTACACCTTCAACACCGACGGCACCAGCCTCTATATGACGCTGGCTGCGTTGTTCGTTGCGCAGGCAACGAATACCCACCTCTCGCTCCGGCAGCAGTTGACGCTGTTTGCCGTGGCCATCCTGACCTCGAAAGGCGCGAGCGGGGTCCAGGGCGCGGCCTTCGTCGCCCTGGTGGGCACATTGATGGTCGTGCCCTCGATCCCCGTCGCCGGCATGGCGATCATCCTTGGGATCGACCGCTTTCTAAGTATGTTTCGCGCAGTGGTGAACATGGTAGGCAACGGCGTGGCGACGCTGGTGGTGGCGCGATGGGAGAGGGAACTGGATGCGAGTACGCTGCGCCAGAACCTCGCCTTGCCATCGATCGAATAAGCCAATCGAAATGACTGGGAGCGAACCTTGAAGCGATACAGAATTGCGGTAATTGAGGGCGACGGCATTGGCCGCGAAGTGGTTCCCGAGGGCCTGCGGGTGCTCGAAGCTGCGGGCCGAAAGTTCGGCATCGAGTTTGCCTGGACGCACTTCGACTGGAGCTGCGAAACCTACGCCAAAACGGGCCGCATGATGCCCGAAGACGGCCTGGACCAACTGCGCGGGTTCGACTCGATCTACCTCGGCGCCGTGGGCTACCCCGGCGTTCCCGACCATGTTTCGCTCTGGGGCCTGCTCATCCCGATCCGCCGGACCTTTCAGCAGTATGTGAACCTGCGGCCGGCGCGGCTTCTGGAGGGCGTAGAAACGCCCTTGAAGAAGCATCGGGCCGGAGACATCGACTTCTGCATCGTCCGTGAAAACAACGAGGGCGAGTACTCCGAGGTGGGCGGACGGATGTACCGGGGCACCGACGCCGAGGTCGCCATTCAGGAGACCATCTTCACTGGCAAGGGTTGCGACCGGGTCATCCGCTTTGCCTTCGAGCTGGCGCAGAAGCGGAGACGTCACGTCACGTCCGCCACCAAATCGAACGGCATCGTCTTTACCATGCCGTTCTGGGACGAGCGGTTCGCCAAGATCGCCAGGGAGTTCACGGATTGCCGGACGGACCAGTACCACATCGACATCCTGGCTGCGCACTTTGTGGCCCATCCGGAATGGTTCGACGTGGTGGTGGGTTCCAACCTCTTCGGGGACATCCTCTCGGACCTGGGCGCCGCCGTGGTGGGTTCGATCGGGCTGGCGCCCTCCGCCAACCTGAATCCGGAGCGCGAGTACCCGTCCATGTTTGAGCCGGTCCACGGGTCGGCCCCGGACATCGCCGGGAAGGGAATTGCCAACCCCGTGGCCCAGATCTGGTCGGGAGCCATGATGCTGGACCATTTGGGAGAGCCCGAGGCGGCGCTGGCCGTCGAACGTGCCTTCTGCTCGGTCCTGGCCGGCAAGGGTCCGCGCACTCCGGACCTGGGCGGAAACGCCACCACCCAGGAGGCGGGCGAAGCCGTAGCGGCTGAGGTAACCAGCGAGTAAACTCTCCGACGCCAGCAGGGAAGCGACCGACTTCCGGCGCGGTCAGTGAGTTGGGCTTGGTTGTTGGGGTGGGCGCGCTGGGCTTTCAATTACTGTGCGCTAATTGCAATCCCGGTTGGGGTGCTGATGCCCGCTCCGGAAAATGGTGTTGCCGGGATGACCGATCCCGTGCTGGACAAGCCGCTCACGGTGCCGTTGCCGCCGTTCGCGACCCACACATTGCCCGAGCCATCGATCGCGATGCTGGATGGCTGGTTGAAGCCTCCGGCGGTGAAGTTGGTCGCCGAAACGCCCAGTGGTGCGATGCTTGTGACGCTGCCGGTCAGGTTCGTGACCCACGCATTGCCCGAGAGATCGATCGCGATGGCGGATGGGTGGGAGAGCGAGCCGGTGGTATATCCACCGGCTGGAGACAGAGCGGCCCCGATCGGAGAGAATTCGCTGACACTGTTGGCTGCGCTTGAAACCCACACATTGCCTGCGGCGTCGACAGCAACGCCAGTGGGTTGAGCCAACCCGCCACCCGTGTGGTGTATACCGATCAGCCAATTCGCTGGGGCGGCTGTAAGCGCGGGTTGAAAGACGGCTGAAGGGGCGGCCAGAGCGAAGAGCGCAGACACGCTGTTACCGGGATAGTGCGCGATGTTGAGCGCCGCAGTTAGCGTATCTGTCGGAGCAGATCCACCCGGTGGAGTAGCCGCCGCGAAGAGAGTGGCGCAAGCCGTGCCGGAGGTGGTGCTGCCATTTGAGTTGACGCAGGATGAGAGGATGTTGGCCAGCGTGTTTACCTCGGCGACGGGCAAAGTTGCTCCTGCCGGCAGAGCGGGTCCCGGAGCGGTGCCTGTCGACAGGCTCGCGATCTTATTAGCAGTCGCAAATGCGTTTTCAACGCCCAGCACGTTGGTAGCGGAGGTGCCCGCGTTCGTCGGTGAACTCATAAATCGTGCCAGCGACCAGGCTCCCGCAATGGTTGTGACTTCGTTCAGGTTGATGAAAGTAGTGTTGGCATTGGCAAGCAGGGATGAGCAGGAGCCGAGGGCAGCCATCAATGCCAGGGCTCCATTGTTCGTGTTGCCGGGCAGTCCGGGATTGCCGCCGGTCGCGACGATGTAGACCTGATCCACGCCGGTACAGTTGTAGTCGCCGGTGATCGAAAAGGTCCCGTTGGCTGCCGACGTGACCGGCACTGTGAGCAGCGCCGTGGCCGGAGCGTTATAGCCTTCGGTAGTCACCGCATAAAGCTGAATCGTCGATCCTGAGACCGGCTGCTGGCCGCCGTGCACCGCGCCCTGAATACGACCCTTGCCGGTCGATCCGGACGCGGCCTCGTTTACGGATGATACGATGCCGGTGCCGCAACCGGTAAGCAGAGCAGCGGCGAGGGTGGCAGCAGCGATTGCGATTCTGGTTCTCACTTGTATGCGGGCTGGCATCATGGCTGGCCTCCCTGGTTGGCATTCTTTACCGCGGTTGCAAGTGGAGTCACAACGGGTGCGGCTGCGCCCACAAATTCCGTCAAGGACGAGTCCCCGGTATTCGTAACCCAGACGTTTCCCGAGCTATCGATCGCCAACCCGGTCGGCGTGCTCAGGCCGCCGCCGCTGTAGCCGGCGCTGGGCGAGAGTGGCGTCCCGTTATTGGCGAGGTTAGCGAGTGTGCTGTTGGTATTGGCGATCCAAACCGAACCGTCCCCGGCGATTGCAATCGACGCGGGGATCGCGATGCCGCCACCGGCAAATGTCTGACTGCCGCCGCCCGCCTCGTTGAGCATCGTCACGGTGCCGTTGCCGCCCGACCAGACATTGCCGAAGCCGTCGATCGCGAGGCCGGAACCGCCACCGGGATAGCCGCCGGGAGGCGAGAATCCTATACCCCCTGTGCTGACCTTCGACAGGGTCTGATCGCCATTCGCAAGCCAGATGAATGGAGGTGATATGGCCATCTGAATGAGGGCCGTTGAGGCTGAAGCGGCGTAAGTTCCGTCGCCGCCATAGATTGCGGTGATCGAATATGCCCCTGGGGTGAGTGAACCGGCGGTGAGAGATGCTTGCGCCGTCGCATTCAGCACAACTGTTCCGAGGGTTGTTGTGCCGTTCACAAAAGTCACGATTCCAGTGGGCGTCGGGACATTACCGCCGGCCCCAACGACCGACGCAGTGAAGACGACCGATTGCGCAGCCGAAGACGGATTTGCTGCTGAAACAAGACTCGTCGTGGTGCCGGTCCCCGTCGAAGCGTTTACAACCTGAGTTAGCACCGGCGACGTCGAGCCGGCATAATTTGCATTTCCGGCGTACATCGCCGTAATCGCGTGCGACCCCGCGCTCAGCGCTGACGTAGCAAATAGAGCCTGCGAAGCCCCATTCAGTGACACGGTTCCGAGCGTCGTGGTGCCGTCAACGAAGATCACGTTGCCGGTTGGCGTGGGTCCGCCTGCTCCAGTAATCGTAGCCGTTAATACCACGCTCTGTCCGAAGACGGACGGATTGATCGATGAAATCACCGAGGTGGTGGTGCTCACGTTCGACGATGGGTTAACGACCTCCGTCAGAACCGTCGAGGAAACGGACGCGTAGCCTGCGTTTCCGTTGTAGACGGCATTGATCGTATGCGTCCCGACAGTTAGCGTGGAAGTCGTGGATGCGGCCTGACCACTCCCGTTCAACGTGACTAGTCCGATCGGGTTGTAATAATCGTAGAAGGTTACGCTACCAGTTGGCACCGGCAAGCTGGAATTGCTCCCAGCCACCGTTGCCGTAAACGTGACCGGCACTCCAAGGGCGGAAGGATTTATGGACGATGTCAATGAGATCGTGGGCGTTCCATCGGTTGTCGTTCCCGTCCCCACCAATGCGACTGGCTGCGGATTGCCGTGGGCATTGTCCGTAATCAGCAGCGATCCCGGGTCGAGGAACGAGATGGAGGGTTTGAACTGGATGTTGACAATACAGCTTGCCCCCAGAGCCAGCGTAGACCCGCAGGATGTGTCCTGCACGATGTAGTCCATGCTGGCGCGAAACGCATTTTCCGGGAAGGTGATCACTGTATCGCCCGAGTTTGCAAGCGTAAGCGGCTGCGCGATGCTGGCGGTATTGACACCCTGATTGCCGAAGTTGAACGAAGTGGCAGACAGTCGGAGTTGCGGTCCTGTGGCCCCGGTCCCACTTAGCGCGACCGTCTGCTGCGAGCCGTAGTAGTCATTGTCCGTGATCGTCAGAGTTCCCGTGAACGCGCCGGCCGACGAAGGCGTAAACGAGATTCCAAGCGTGCAGCTAGCATTGGGCGTCAGAGTTGCGGGACAGTTGTTCGAAGCCACGGAGAAGTTCGCCGAAGCCGTCGCGTCCGAGAAAGTCAGGTTAGTCTGCCCGATGTTTTCGAGAGTCACCGTCAATGGCGGGCTCGCCACACCAATTGCGGAGTTGCCGAACGCGAGTTGCGTCAACGAGAGACTACCGAGCGGTAACGCCAGACCGGTGCCGAAGAGCGGGACTACCGTCGGGCCCATAGGGTCGTTGGAGATGATGGACAGAGTGGTATTGCGATTGCCTGCTGCGGAGGGCGAAAAGATGATCTGGAAGTCGCATCCGTACCCCCCTGCCGGTATGGTCAACGGAGGATTGGTGCAATAGCCGGCCGATGGTATTGAGACGACCTTGTAATCGCCGTTTCCGGTGGCGAACGAAGAAATGGTGAGCGGCCCTCCGCAAGAGGTCGCGCCTCCGGCACACGGAATCGGCGATTGGGCCGAGATCGCAATCAAGTTCTGGCTGGGGAGTGTCGACTGTCCTACCTGCACGCTGCCAAAATCTTGCGGGCTGGGAACACTGATGAGACCCAGGCCGGCGTCGGTGTTGGTGACTGCATCTCCCGATAGCGCAATGACCGGCAGGCCGGAGATCGCCGGGTTGGTCGCGATGGTGAGAGTTGCGGTACGCAAGCCGTGCGTCCCGCCACTGGGCTGGAACTTCACCCCCAGGAAGCAGGATCCGCCCGCGGCGACCGTGAATGGAAGACCGCTGAACGAGCAGCTTCCCAACGTTACGGAGAAGTCCGCGGCGTTGGTTCCGGCCAGCGTGAGCGACGTGACCTGAACCGCGGTGTTGGTCGAGGGATTTGAGATGCTGATATTGGCTTGGTAGCCGCTGACCGTTGCGCCGATCGCTTCCACCCCCAGCAATAGCGGGCCGGGTGTCACGATCAGGCTGGCCCCGGGACCGGTGACAATTCCCGACATTGGAATCGACTGCGGGCTATCGCCTGCGGTGTCGGTCACAATCAACGTGGCCGTACGCGTGCCCGTCGCGGAAGCCGAGGGACTGAACGCTACCTGAAGCGAGCATCCAATCTCGCCCAGCGGAACCGGATTGTTGCATGTGCCGATCGATGCGATCTGGAAATCGGATGCGTTGGGTCCGCCAATCGAGATGTTGCCGACCACCAGTGAGACATCTCCCTCGCTCTCGACTTCGACATACATGGCAGCGCTGGTTGTGCCTGCGGCCTGGGGTGGAAAGACGATTGGATTGGGGCTCACGAAGGCTGCCGCGCCATGTCCGGTAACGCCCGACAAAGAAATCGTCTGGGTACCGGCCGCGGCGTTGTTCTGGATCGAGATAATGCCACTGGGAGCGTCCGGCTGGCATCCGTTCGCAATCACGCAACCCGGCCCCGGCGGTGCCGGTTCAAAGGTCGCGGTGATGGTGCAGGAGGCACCCGCGGCGAGCGAAGTGCCGCAGTTATCGGATTCGAGAAATCCAGGCGGCAGGTTTGCGTCGTACGAGCTGGTTGCGAGTTGGATACTAAGCTGCAACGGCGCTGTGCCCGTATTCTGCGCGATCACGGACTGCGCTGCGCTGGATCCGCCAAACGGCGTTGGCGGGAAGGTCAGCGCTGTGGACGACAGTTGCAGCATCGGCTGTGCCCCCGGGCCCCACTTCTGCACAAATACCGGGATATAGGCGCTCGTGTTGGGTGGATACACATTTGGGGTGGTCAGGACGGTAGAAGCAAATCCGGTTACATACACGTTGTTCGTGCTGTCGATCCGGACGTCCGTAGACTGTCCGAAGTTAGCGGCAATGAGAGTTGCGAAGGGTAGTTGCGTTCCGTTATTCGACATCTCCGCCAGGTAAGGACTGAAGGCGCCGACGGTCGTGCCCCCAATCGTGTACGCATCCGCCGAAAAAGGAAAGTCCTGCGCCGAGGTGACGCCGGCGAGCCAGATATTGCCGAGCGAATCGACGCCAATGGCTTGTCCCCAGGTCTGGTTGCTTCCTCCGAGATACGTCAGAAACGAGAGCGCTCCGGTGGTTCCAAGCTTCGCAACAAAAGCCGCCCCGCAGGCACTCGGCAGGAGCGGACTGGCGGACCTCTCCCAAAGGCAATTGCTGCCGTCGACATTGGTATAGGCAGTCTGAAATGCCCCGCTGGTCACGGGCAGATGTGCCGACGCGGTCGACCCTATGATGTACGCATTTCCCAACGAATCGACTGCGATCCCGGCGCCTCCTTCATCCAACTCACCCTCAATCACGGTCAGATAAACCACCGATAGCGTAGTGCCAGTAAGGTGCAACCTTGCCACCAGGACGTCGGTTCCGCCGTCCGCCGCTCCATTCGGCGCATAGGTGTTGGTCACCGGGCCCAGGCTGCTGGACAACGGCAAGGTTGCGCTGCCGGTAAGGTAGATGTCGCCGCCACTGTCAAACGCCAAACCGGAGGCAAGAGCGGACTGCGCGCTGCCTAGGAAAGTTCCATATTTGAACGCGCCAGTTGCCGGATTTAGTCCAAGCAAGAATGCGTTATAGCAGGGGATGGAACCCGCGCAGGTTCCTCCCGAATATGCAGTTTGTAACGATGTCGGCGCCGGCGTGAAATTGGAGGAATTCGTGTCCCCGAGAACGATAAGATCGCCGGTCACCGGGTTGAACTTCACTTGAAAGCCAACGGCCGTTTGACTTCCTCCCAGCAAGCTCGAAAACAGAAGCTGCGATCCATCTGGACTCAGCTTGAAGATGAAGCCCACCGGACAGTCATGCCCTCTGGTGGCGACGGTGCAAGCAACCGGCGATGCCGGCCCAATATTGTTGACCAACGGAAAATTCGAAGAGCCGGTGGCTCCCGTGACAAAGGCATCGCCAGACGGGTCCACCGCAACATGCCCACCGGTTTGGAGCACCGATCCGCCGATGAAATCCGAGTAAATCAGTGTCGAAGCAGTTGGGTCCAGCTTGAACACGAAAGCATCCTGACAGCCGATGGCCGCAGTATTTGTGTGAATCGTCGCGAAGTTTCCCGCCGTGGATGGAAAATCGGTTGAACAGCTACTGCCCGTGACGTACGCATTACCGGCAGCATCGACGTCCATCCCTACGCCCTGATTTCCATTCGAGCCCCCGATCGAAACGGCATATAACAGCACGGGATCGATGATGAGAGGTTTGCTGTGGTCGTACGCCCCGACCCGGAACTGCACGGTGTTTGCAGCTTCGAGACGGAACTCGCTTTGCACCGGCCGGCGAGCACCATCAATCTCCTGGTAAGCGTCGGGGTGTTTGAGCTGTACCTCGCCGGCCGCAGTGCCGAGGATCAGATTGCCGTCGCGGTCGAGTGCAGCTGAGCGTGCTCCATTCGCGGCTAGCCGAATTACGTCTGGATCCGCACCCGGCGCGACCCGGAAGTCATACTCCAACTGTTGCGGATTACCGTAAAAGACGAGGTCGACCCCCTGGTAGGCGCCTGCAATCTTGACCGTGCCGAAATGCGGGACGTTGGTGCGCCACTTGGCGGGGTCGTTGCCGATGAAGTAGTTGCTAATGCCGGGCCTTGGGTCTACTCCCGCAACCGTCGCGGTCTTGTTCGCACCCAGCAAACGGAGATAAAGCTGTGAAACCGAAGTCTTCTCTGCTGCCTGTTTGTCGACAGTTGGGGACACGGCATTCTTCTGCGAGACGGCTTGCGGACGATGGAGCGAGAGAGCAATTTCGCTGGCAGAGAGTCCCAGCGAGTACGTTGGTCCATGCGCAACATAGGCATACTGATCAGGAGCCTGGCCGCGGTTAGCTTCAAACTCGAGAGGAATGCGTGGGCTCGACGTCTTCGGCTGTTCGCCAAGGGCGGTCGCAGGAATATGCGGGGCGGGAGTCTTCACCGGAATCGCAACTGAGGTCGAGGGAGGACTCGTAACCGTCGCACCAGCTACTACGGATACCGTCGCATGCGAGGGACCCACATGCGAAGGACGTAGAAGACGATGGTTTAACCCTGCAACGATCGCAGCGGGCCCGATCAAAACGATGAAGAACAGCTTCCTCATATTCGCCCCACTGAACCTGCGGATGATTAGGAGTCTCACTATACATGCGCACTACTGATTGCTTCTACCGCCAGCCATATCTAAACGTTTAATCGGAACTCCGTGCGGCGGGGAGGGATGAAAATATGACTTCGGAACCGGTGGGTTCAGGTTCAGATCGGTAATTCGGATATCCACCTGGTAATCCTGCTGGAGTTCCACGAGGACGATGTGTCGGGCGAAGCACTCCGCTACGTCTCCGCTGGAAGGATCGGTTTCTGTCCTCCAATCCCCATAGCGGGCCTCGAATATAGGGGCTCCCGTGTTGTCGTACGCGGTAAGCGTGCTGACGACGCCTTTGGTCAGGTCAAAGACGACATCAACCTTTCGGGAGGGCGTGTTCTCCGTTGACGCAACATCGACGGTCAACGTTCGGGTGTCGGAGGCGTTTGCCGGCCCTGTTCCCGTTGTGGCCCGCATCGTCCCTTCTTCCCAGCGCAGAGCCTCGATGAAAGGGCGAGGGCGAAGGTTCTCTCGCGCATTCTTCGATTGTGGCGGAGCGTCGATGGGACCTGTCAGAAATACCTTCTCGCCACCCTCCGGGATGAGAAGGCCAAACTGGTGGCCATCGCTGGTTAGTTCCACTGCTCGACTACCCTGGTACGGCACGACTCCCGTGATGCGGATCAGGTTGGGCTGCATGAGGTCAACGATCGCCGCGAGCGCAAGGGGTTCGCTCCCTGTCTCGTACTCGATCCCCGCCGTCCCCTTCATCGAAGCGATCATATGCAGACTGCGAACGAGGCGAACTTGGGTGCTGTAGGCCTGGAATAAATCCTCGGCGTCTATGGCTTGCGTCGCATTAGGAGACCGGTTGAGCAGCGAGCATGGCCGCACCCCGGAGCTGGTTCCTGCCGCGGAAGAAGCTTGCCCGAAGAGGCACGTACTCCATAGCAGCATCAAGGGGAAGGCACCGGTTTTCATAGGTTCCAGTATTGCGTCAGCATGGGCTTTGGCATGGCGAGATCCTTAGTTTTCCGGTTTCGGAACCGCATACCACTTGGATTTGAAGCCGGGACTATTGCAACTATAAATGCAAGTGCCTATTGGTTGGCTGCAAGTCAGCCTCCTGTTGACAGCAGATGCTTATAGCTGGTCGGCCATGGAACACGTGTTTCGCCATGAACAATTCTTGGTTTACGCAAAATCGCCGAGTCACTCGCCGACACGGATTACTACCCGAAAGTCGGCATCGCGGAAGTGACGCGGGTTGCCCAAGCACAGCCCAACCCCGAAATCATTGTCAAGCCCCGAAACCGCCTATCTCTCTCATTCCACTCGCAAAACTCAATGCGAACGAACTTGCGGGGGAGTCTGTGTGCGCTTTGTAGGTGGTGACGGCGGTTGGGGAGGCGGCGGCGTTGAGGGTGGGGAGGGTTGCGGGTCTGGGAGCGGGGTTGGGGGCGAGTTGGGAGGGCTTCGGGGATGGCTGGCTTTTGAATTCCACGCGGCCGGCGAAATACTGTTCGAGGACTTGATCGGTGAGGGATGCGGGGCGGGGGAAGTAGTCCGACAAGGCACCCCGCCATGTGGAGTCGGCGAGGAAGTCCTTT